>JAAUYG010173548.1_pt1 | contig 11601 bp, 6 predicted proteins | sample 7278091 | NCBI WGS metagenome assembly JAAUYG01 (sample SAMN14350201, study PRJNA611818) | marine sediment metagenome | isolation source: surface marine sediment (0.6m) | place: French Polynesia: Moorea | collected 2018-08 | reverse complement strand
TACACTGACCTAGCTATGATGTCATGTGTCCTTGACACAGATCCTGAACAATAATAAAAGTAGCTAACATCAATACCTTGGACTTGTGGAATTGAGTGTCTAAATCAGAAGACACAACACTACCCATCAAATATCTAATGGGATTTGTCCTATTTATCATGTTTATTTCAAATTTCAAACTTATGTCAGATGCACCGACACTTTTGTTAATTCTCAAAAATTGTGTGTCCTAGGAAAGTAGAAGGCTGCACAGTGATGGAGCTAAGTGATAACATCGAATGTCTGCAGCTGCGGCTACCAGTGGATTTACTGAAACTGTGGTCAGATCAACAAGAAGGCTCAACTTTGTGTCTGTCTACTCACCTGGCCAACAGTGGTAAGGGAATTCATCAAAATTTATGTTTTACAAAATGAATGTTCGAATATTATATATTTCTGTGGCTCTAATGACACTTATATATGTATGAAGCTTTATTGTGGTGGTGGTCTTACTGGTATCTATTACATGATGGTATATACAAGAAAACTGCAGTCAAGATCAATTAGGAATTTTGAAGTGGGTTCTTTTTTGTTAAAATATTATTCCCAGATTGATAAATAGTTAAATAGAGTATCTTGAAAATGTGCTTGCCATGGTGTCTTAGTGTTGAGAAATCATATTGTTTATAACTTTATATGAATTGGTCTTAACTCTTACCATGCCTAAGACATGTTACTCTTCAGGTGCGGCTACTTCACAACGCCTCCATGTTTTGTTTTTTTTTGTTGTTGTTTAGAAATTTAAGAAATGTTTTGAAATGTATAGCATTACATCAGTGATCACCGTTACATGATGTCACCTTTCATGGTGGTTGCTCCTAACTTGGTACTTTGTGTGAAGTATATAAAATGTTCAGTGTCAAGAAAGGTGTAATGTCATTGTTGTCCATTTTATTTTTTACTGATCAAAGTTCTCATTTTCAGACTTTTCTTTGGGGACACTGAGCTGTAAACGGAGGTACCCATGGCTGGATATTACTTTGACAGGTAAATAACAAAATATGAAGTTATTGTGAGAAAACATTTTGACAGGCTCATAAATCTTTTTTTTTTGCACAAAATAGTAAATATTTTTAATATTTTGGGTTCTACTGCCACATCAGCATATGCTGCTGGGGTGAATACATACAGTGAAATCTGTCTTGAGAGACCATCTGTCTTGACAGACCACACATTTGTGGTGGAAAGACCTACATTTCAATACAACTGAACCTGTCACCAGAGACCACCTGTCTTGACAGACCACATTGCTGTGCCCAATGGGGTGGTCTTTCAAGACAGGTTCTACTGTACTGTATATGTCCTGATAGAGGCGCCTAATACCTAATAGATGCACAGATACCTCCCGGATCAAAAACATACCACATCTGTTAAACAACAAATTCACACCAAATGTCTGATAAACCTCAAAAAATTATCAAGAAACAGTATAATTCAAGCGATATTCCAGTCTGTTTGGCTGCCGCACATGCGCAAATCCCCACTTCCTTGTAAACAGAGTTCAGCATTTTTCGTATTAATATATACATGATTTAAGCATACCTGGTATGTACCATGGTTGTAGGTACATGTACTGGATGAAGGCTTTGTTACTGAAATTTTTAGACGCGCACCCAGGCCCTTGCACTCTCGCACTACGCTTCTATAAGGACATACTTGTATACATTATTACTACAGTGACCATCTTGTACAACCCATTAACTCTAATATATGACAATCTGATATTATTATATTTTTATACAGACATTTTATTTAACTTTAATTCCTTTAGTCATTGATGTTGGCAATTTTGATTATCATATTTGTCACATAAAATAACTATTGATGCTATTGTTTTGTGCCAGAATACTTTCTGTTTCTTAAAAATATAGTCCTTTAGGAAGTGAATGCACTGTGTCTACTAGCTATTAACATGACTTGTTTTCTTTCCTTCCAATCAAAGGTCCGTGTGAAAAATTGGTGACGGTCATAGGAAATGTGTACAGTTGCCAGTTAGGAAGAATCAAAGAAAATGACAACTCACCACAAGAGGCTGGCATGGCACCAAATGTTTCAGAAACAAGTGATAACAGAGAAGCTCAATCAAGGCCGTTGTCTGTTGCACCCGATCAAAGACGTTACAACACTAGGGCCAGCGGGAATCTGTCAAGATGTGATGACAAGCAGATTTCAGACAGTCTAAGAGACAACAAGCAGGAAGGAAGTCTAAATGTCAGCAATATAGCTGAGGACACTGCGATTGCTCTGGACCCTGTACAGTTGGGAGCAGATACTGACGACGATGACTTACTTCCAACTCCAGATGTCTTGGCTCCAGCCATCTTTGTCACTGTCGAAGATCTTGAAGGGATGCATGTACGCAATGTGGGTGCCTTTGCGAAATGTTTTGTATGTGGTAAGGCAACCCAGCAACCATGGCGATCGCAGTTCCTGAAGACGCACCTCACCAAAGTTCATCGCCTGGACTTCAGCGAGTACAAACGATGTGTTCTGATGCAGGATAAGGCAGAAGCCATCGAACAGCTTCAGCTGCTAAAGGACAGGGCGCTACCGGTAGTTCGAAAAAGCAAGGCGGCCAGTAAAAAGAAAAAGTCATCTTTGAAAGGAGTCAGGAAGAAACCAGTAAGGAAAAAATTCAATGGAGAAAGAACTAGCGATTCTTATTCTGAGCTTGTTATGCATTCGAGCAGAAATAGAACGGTGGCAAAGACAGCAGGTAATATGCAGGGAGGCCAGGATGGTAATGGATCAGACGGGTTAGGCGCTGTAGCGAGAGAGGATCCAGATACCACGAAGGCAGGTGTGAAGAATCCAGTGTTGTTGTGTCCTGCGTGCGACGCCCGATACCACAGTCCGCGGGCACTGGAGGAGCACGTTCACCTCCAACACAAGCACGAACCCAATTTTCTGGATATCTGCGCTCAGATCGACGATCAAATCCTGAATAGAAAAAGCAACAAGCAGGCTGTTGATAAATCCTTGCACATCGCCTGCCTATATTGTGGAATGGAGAGAAAGGGGCATCAGGCCGTGGTTCACGTCCAACGCTGCCATTCGGAGGAACCCGACTTTGCCAGCACTTTAGACAGGATGCAGGAGATTCACCTTGCTCAGCGTAAAGAAAAACGCAGGCAAAAGGATCAAAAGCGAAACGCTGAGCTTGTGTTGAATGGACGACGACTTACGTGCCGTTTCTGCCACAAGGGTGGCTTCTTGTATCGTAGTTCTAAGGCGTACCACGAGAAGTCATGTGAGAAGAATCCTGATCGGAAGCCCCAGTTTCGCTGTACCGTTTGTGCTGTCATCTTTTCATCAATGGTACATGTGGATGTAGGGATATTAAAAGAATATCAAAGCATTAGACAGACTTTTTTGGCAGAACAGTTTGATTCTTGTTTATTTCTTTTAGGTATACATGTACACATCGTATGTACACAACTTTTCCATCAACTCCACAGTTAAAAATATTAAACAAAGCTTTAAATAATTCAGAAATTGAGGAAGTGCTTGACGAAAGAATGTAATTTGATTGTGTAATGGATTTCTTACATATTCCTTGGCCATATCCTGTCAACATTGAACAGGTTTTCATACCATTAACTTTGTTTTTGTAATTATATTACAGTGTCTAGTTCTATATTTAGTCTTTGGCTATTTTTATGGATTTAAACACAACTCTTTTATTCCCATCCTAGTAAAAATAATCAGTTCCATAACAGTACTATTTGTTAATAATATTACATATTTTTATAAAAATGATTGCTTTACGACATAATACACTTTGGAAATTTCCTAAGCACGGTGTTTTGATGGGTACAGGCTACCACATGAAATTTGGTAAAAAAACATTGATCTACAATACAGTATCAATTTTTGTTCAGCCTCTGAAGTGTATTCAGTTAATTACAGATGTATCATTTCAACTTTCCTTAATTGCAGGCTGCGCTCAATGAACATCGAACCACTCATGGGGAGAAGAACTTTACGTGCGAGCAGTGTGGGCAGAGCTACAGGAACAAGTCAAATCTGATCCTACATCGGAGGAGTAAGCACAAAGTTGCGACCCGGGGCAGCATCAGGTATCACAAGTGTCAGTATTGCAGCAAAGAGTTCTACCGAAAAGACAAACTCAAGGACCACCAGGCCAAACACCAAGGTCAGCCGTGCAAATTTGGTGTGATTCTTTAAAGTTTTACTACAAATTTTCTTATGTTTATCTGTGTGCATAAAGTTTAAAGTCATTTGGGTCTACAACTGTTAAAGTATTAAAGGATTCCCAGCATTTTTCTTGGAGGGTTAGGTTTTAAAGTCCCTGCTCGACACTTAGTCTCCTCTAATCCTAAGGATATAACTAAAGATTGATATTTATATGCACGATATGTACAAAGCTAACTTTGATCTTAATTAATACCATTAAGCTTTCATTGTTTTCTGTGTTTAATTTTATGATTGGGAAAATATATGTGGTTATAAATCTGTGTTAGAGTTGCATATGAGTTGTATGATTTTCTCAGCTCTGTTTACAATGGTTTATGTTCCTTTTCTCTCAGTGAACAAAGACTGCATGTGCGACTTATGTGGCAAGCGATTCAAGCAAGCGAAGGACGTGAAGAAGCATCAGAAAGCCGTTCACTTTGACAAATATCCGTATTACTGCCCGCGTTGTGGCCATGGAGTAAGTAGACAGGTATACTTACAGACTCACGTGTGTGGGCGTGTCAAGCGCCAGCAGACTACGGAACAAATTCTGCTCTGCAACGGAGAGGGCACAGCCGAGGAGCAGCCGGCAAATCCTGGGCAGTCGCAGGAGACCATGACAATGGCTCCACCTGCTCCAGTTGCCATGGAAACAGTCGAGGAGCTGCAGGCTCTTGCTCCAGAGTATTATCCGGCGCTGGGCAGTAACATGGCAGGTGCTGGAAGTTCGTTGCCATCTCTGGGACAAGCGCTAGCAGGAATCTCGGAAACACAGACCCTTAACTCCATGGTAACTGTTGCCATGGACACTGCCATTGCCGCTTCTAACCCACGAACTGATTGCGCTAGTGTTGTGGTGGAGCAGCAAGCCTTTCAGCCCAGCGTTGTTGTTACAAACACCGACGGTGCACACCTAGCTAAAGAGATTGAGTTGCCATTAGTTAGCAATGCTACGGGTAATGAATATTCAAATGCGCCTATGACCAATCAGCTACAGAACTTCTACTACTATCCATGATATGAGCAACAGATTTTATTCTAGAATTGTGGACTGCACTTTGGATCTTATTCTACCAATGAATACTTTTATAATCATGAAAGAATTGCTTGTCGAACTTGTCAAAGTTTCAGATTGAACTGGTGCTGCATCAAAATAAATGGGTGCCTTTCTAACATTTGTCACAAGAATTTTATTCTGAAGCCGTCCACTTGAGATTCTGCTTGATATGACTGTAATGCTAGTAGTTACAGGAATGTTGTGGGAACATTTATGAAGCAGGAGATGTATCCTTTTAATAATTATTTTCAACATAAATAACATAAAATTGTGATATTATTAGATGATGGCCATACACCCGCCTTAAGACCTGCATGGAAATAAAATGCCCCCCCCCCCTCCCGAATTAAGCACCTTGTTAGTACCACCTAAAGTACACGCCAACGCTATATTTATGATATTATTTTAACTTTAAGACCACTTCTGTCAAGTTCAGTATTAATACCACCTTGGTCTTTATCGTATGTTGTCTTAATTTAAATATGCCATAATATTAAGTGGCAAGTCGATAGGACCTCCAGTGCAGCATAGATTTAATGCAAGTAAATTGTGTTTAAGATCTTTAGTGTAGAACAGAATGGCTGCTTACTGAATTGTCCACTTCAGGATCTTTTTGCTACTAGAGTTTTTTTTTTTCCACAAACGAGGTCCACAAGTGAAAAGTAAATAGGTTTGAGACTGCACCCTGAACTGAGAATAGATGCATGACAGTTCACAACTAGAAACAAATTCAGCAATTCTAGAACTGTTTGATATGTTTATTACGGTAACAAAAATAAGAATTACATGCACAAATCTCTTCTTTCTAATATATTTCAGGAAGCGATTGGCCAATAAACGTGATACAACCTGTCATGCTACAGGATCAAAACATGACAATTCAGTTAGAGCAGCATGATTAACAGGTCGCAAGCTTTATACCCAATCATGGTAGGTATTACATGTATTAGGGACATGCATGTAAACAAAAGACACCTATTCTGGAGTTATTCAAAATCCTTATAAAGCACAGGTTTCGGGCACCAGTTGGTAGAAAATTTTCATTCAGAAATGGAACATAAGCTCACAAGTCACCTTGGTAATAAGTCTTTTTGTTTTTGGACATAAGATTGATCTAGAAACGGGCTCCTGGTCAAATTCTTTCATACATGCATAGGCAATACTAGGCTTTCAAATCAGAGTTTTGATAAACATGATATGTAAAACTAATTTTTTTTGGTCTCCATCATATAAGTCATGGACTCCTCATGAATCGAGCACAGCTGTATTAAAACAATTTTAACTACATGTGTCATAAATTCATGAATGTTTGTTGGAGATCTATTTCGCTACCCGGTAATTTGAGACCGGTCTGTAAATCGCGAAACATAATTCTCCAGCTGATATATTCATGATATTGCAGAAGTATGGTGATCTATGTAGAAAAGGCACAAGGCATGGCCAAGTGTGAATATTAATCCATGCAAAGATGAATTTATCTCCTAAATACAATATTATTCCATGCGACCGTTAATGAATTCATAGCACATGACACGAACGTATGCAATATTCTATATATGTACATGTATAGCTAGACTGTTTAAACAATAATCCGCCATTAAGAACTCGAGTTGGACTTTGGCACTGGCAGAAATACAAAAACAAAATAATCACAGCACTGCTGCTAACTGGGCGGTAAGAAGAATTTAAAATAATTACAGCTGCCATCTGGATGGTAAGCAGAATGTAAAATAATCACAGTTGCTATTTGCATGGTTACAGCATGTTATAAATGATATATAAAGATACTGGACACAAAATAAAATATAACTTGGAATCTCAGATTCTGAAATACCGGTACTAACACTGATAAAAACATAACTATGTGTCAAAAACACAGAAAAAAACAGAAAAAATATTGTAAACTAGATTATGTAATGTTTCTCACATGGATGCCTCATAAGAAATTAAAATTATCACAGCAGCTAACATTAAATGTCACAACAATACAATTTTAAGCAAGTAAACTAAATTTCACAAAATATAACCTGCATGTAGCAACTTAATATCTAGACATGGACAAAAAAATGTAGTATAATGTATGGGACACGGATGGCCTGGTATTACTCACCAGGCCAAAGGTGTCTAGCGTTACTCCAGGCATGTCAGATGGCCCCTAGCAATCAGTAATCCTAGGCCATGTAAGTCCTATATTGCATAGGGCTAAACTACACTATAATCGTTACAACAAAAAGCAAACAATATCTGCTAGTATTAACATGATTAATTAACACGACAAAGTTCTTGGGTAAACACTTGTATACAGCAATCCGTAGCTAATAACACAGCACCAGCATTAAATTCAGTAGCATCCCGAGTATCCAATTAAAAAAGTATTTCTAATACGCATTTCCTGTATATCATAGCAACCAAATTTGTTTTCGTGTCCTCATAAGGCATTTCGTTGATCAAGGACAACTGATCAGATGTCCGGGAGTTGAGCACTTCCTTTGCACATCATATACATATATCAGCAAATTAGTACATTGTATTGCCAAATCAGCAGTAAAGACAACACCACCAGCTTACACACCAGCTTGAACATACTCTATACACACGTGAAAACTACAGCTTGTATAGTTACTTTTCTACATTTCATATTAAACTATACATGCTACATATATCTTTATATATCCACTAGCCTAGGTGTGCTCATCTGCCAAGAGGTCACTATTATATGCAAAAAGATGTCACTGGATTCGGGTTTCATGACAAAAAAAAAATTGTCGTTCTACACACTTTTGAGAACAGGATTGCAGTTCCCAAATTTTTCTGTCACCATTGTAGTCATCTACAAAGTATCAAAGATAAAGTTCCTGCTTAATATTCGAAAGGTCAATTATGTCCTATCACCTTTTCCATGCTTTAATTCCTTTATCGCAGGCAATCTTCAGCAGCAAGCATCGTTACCCAATTTGCAATTATTATTTTTGTCTATAAATGACACATGCGATAATACATTGGGCAATGCAATTAAATCAGCAGTCTTAATTAGCAGTAAATGTAATTAATTAGCAGTCTTGGTGATGTAATGAGACAGCCAGTCACAAGAAATTAAAGCAAGTGGTTGTACCGTTTCAATTTTTTCGGAAGCGTTGACTACATGTAACTCCTTCCTCTTGAAAACGTAATTAATCATGTGCCTTTTTGGCACTGCATCATGTACATATTATGTAAATGTAATCATTTGATAAAGCTTTTATACATTTATTACATTGCTAGTTATAACAAAGGTTCTTGCTATTTATATTTAGCACATCCGCTTGCTTTTTGATAGTTATATGAAATTAAAGCATACAATATTAAGGTTTAGGCATGGTATTGCGATGACAAGAACATATGAAAAAACTAATTTTGTCTGATTCAGGCACATTGATTATAAGGCAGAAAGAGTTACAATAATCTTGCCACAAGAAAAATATGTATACATAGAGCTGCAATGATGCCAATGGAAAACAAAGGCTGCTTGCTAGATCATCACTATCACCATAAATATATTGCTTTTCTAAAGTTCCCGGTAGCTCTGCTCATGCAGATGTTCTAGACATCACTAAGTCTTTGGTGATTTTCTTAGGAACTGTTTATTTTAAGGCTTTTTTAAAGGCCACATGTAACTCAGTATTTTCACATTCACAGTACCTGCCTTTTGTTCCCTATATTTCCATGGTTGACCGACTGTGGCATTAAAATATGAATATTCATGTAACAACCCAACCCCCATACACATGCCTTGACTCTCAGTACACAGGGGACTGTGCATGTAGTTCCTCTTGTAACCCGTATTTGATTTTCTGTGACATATTCCGCAGTGTCCTGGCAGTCTTCAGGGCTGTCAACAAGGACGTCTCTAAGTCTTCACTGGTTTCCTGGCAAACAAAAGGCACAAAGTTTGGGATGTTGCGTAAGCAGTCAGTGACATCATCATGATAATATGCAGTTTCAGAAATAAATACAGTGGTCCCTCTATTTTAGGACCACCCATGGGACCAACAAAATGTGGTTTTATATTGCAGGTGGTCTTAAAATATAGGTAATATAACACAGAAAATTGCCATTTGGGACCAAATCAAGTGGTCTTATAACAAAGGGTGGTCTTAAAATAGAGGGTTGTAAAATAGAGGGACTACTGTATACGCATGAGAAGTAATAGGGGTAAGGTTACAACTGGCCCGGAATAGCAAGGGTCAGCTGTACAGCTGAGTATTGTGTGCAATGACAGTCTGTGGTGGAAAGATGTTTCATGCCACAAATGTTATACCATTATCACTCATTTTAAGATTTCTTTCTGGGGATGGGAGTCAAAATTCCACGCCCTTGTACTATATATGTGGACCCCCTAACCAAAGGTGCTATAAATGCCTCACCTGGTCTAGAATTGAACAAAGTTTTTTGCCTAAAAGAAGTAAACGTTATGCTCATTAAGTCTGTTTCTTTACCATGTACAAGCTGTGTGTGGGGAGAGGGGGTACAAATTGCATATATGACCCCCCCCCCTCAACACCCAGCATAATACAATACCAATGCCTCACAGACCCTAGAAAACACCTGCCAAGAGTTCAATTACTGTAGATTAAGCTTCAACATATTCAAAGTGTAAAATTAGTAATTTGGAGGTCCGAGTCTCATACATGTATGTGATAAAAGTTTTATAAGAGACTACAAATTCCATACCCCCAAGTATTATCGCTTGGGGGGTCTGTATACAATGGTGTTAAATTTGTACTCGCTTACAAAACCAATACAAGACAGGTATATGAAGTAGGTCAGCAGAAAACCCCATCACCCACAAATTCCCTTGTGTAACATCCAGATTAATATAATACTAGCCAATATACGTATAACATACATATCTCATGTATCTCTCACCACTGAAAATGCTAAGTGATTTCAAGGTCACGCAAGGTTAAATCTGAAGGTGCAGTTTGACTCCCCTTCACAAGAATGAGTGAGAATTGCAAGATATTCATGATATTGGTAGCATCAAATATCTCTCCACCATACTAGTGAACTGAACTGAACCAGAGTACTGCTATGCTGTATATTTGGCGGGGGGTTCCATTTACCACGGGGGGGGGGGAGGGGGGGTTCCATCTACCACTGTGAAATAGACATTGTAATGTCCTTTTCCAGGGGGTGGGGGCATTTACAATTTTACACCGGTACTACTGGGTATAAGCGAATCTGTGACACTAGACCGAGCTGAACCCATGAGCTGATGATGATCGAGATCCAATCAGCCTCAGTAAGTAAGTTAGGGTGGATGGGAGACCTTAAAAGTGAAATGAATATTTTCAACATACAGGTATCTATCGAGAAACGAAAAAATGTTTGAAGTGATTTATTTTGAGTGCCAAACAAGGACACAAAAGCAAACAGTTACATGTACAAAAGCAAACTGGTATTATTCATGTTACTAGAGTATTAAGTATGCAAACTATTACTCCATGTACTCATGAAAGTCACTCATATAGCATGAAACTTAGGATTATCAGACAGTTAAACCTTACCTCCCACCCCATTCTCAATCTCACCTGGTGCTGGACAAATTTCAACCACAATCACTTGCTGTGTTGCCCCATGATCACTACTAGTAATTTTTTTTAAATTGCTATCCTCTTGAACGTGATAAGACACATACAAAGTATCTTCAAATAGTCACAGCTAAGAGCAATCGTATGTACTGGTACTGGCATACATAGCAATATACGTGACATTGTATACCGGTAATTTGCATTAGCTCAAATATTTTTCCTCAGCAATCTTCAAAATATTAAAGTATATTCCAGCAAAGCTAAACATGATTTTCATGAGAAATGTTGTGCCTGTGTCAGACTTTGTTCCCAACTGCCTGTACAGTCCAATCCACACAAACCTACTTATTTATGGTTATAAATTTAACCCTCTCGACGTTACTCCTGCATCACGAATACTACGCATCTATGGTTGCCATTTATGCCTTTATAATACTAGACAGTCGGTTGCTGTGCAACGTGATGGGGCATCCCCGTTGGCCAAAAAAATTACCCATTACAGCACTCCGGAAATGCATTTTTGAGCTATTTTTTTACTCCAAAAATGACCTAACTCAGTGGAAAACTACCGTATTCAAATAAAATTTAAACTTTTCTGAAGACGTCTTGTAAGAAGCATTTCCTAAAATGCCAGGGCAAGGCAAGGTTTCCTTCATTGTGTTTGGCCTCTTGAGAATGTTTTTTGAGCTATTTTTACCCAAAAATTAGCCATAAGTGAGTAGAAAATTATTGCATTGG
>JAAUYG010101635.1_pt1 | contig 11602 bp, 6 predicted proteins | sample 7278091 | NCBI WGS metagenome assembly JAAUYG01 (sample SAMN14350201, study PRJNA611818) | marine sediment metagenome | isolation source: surface marine sediment (0.6m) | place: French Polynesia: Moorea | collected 2018-08 | reverse complement strand
TAGTTAACTTTATGTTTTGGGTAAATGCCTTATGTGCATAGTGACAACCCCTTACCCCTTTGAACATGTGTAATGGCTTTTGGATATAAGCAGATGTCATGTACGATAAGCATGATTACAATGTGCATGTACATTTTTTACTACCAGGTATATGTACAGTAAAGAAAAAAATGAGAACCTAACAGCTTAGTAGTACAATACACAAGTACTGAGTATACACATACACGTATAGGCTTGATCATGTTAAATGTCGATGCGCAAATACAGTATACCACCAGTAAAGCTAAATACTGCTCATTTTGTAATGAGACTGCCATAGAAATAGTCGTGTCACAGTCATGTCACAGTTGGGCAAAAACTGCCGGTTTCATTAGTTACTTCTATCAGTTGCAGATAGTCAAGTAGGACATGCCAGAATACACAAATAATACCTCAGGATAGAATTCACATTAATTGAGGTACTGCTACTTGGCAGTCGTAATTCTTAGGTTCTATACTGTAAATGAATGTGTCCACTCTGTGCCTTTCATGTGCCATTACACATGTTACACTTATACATACATTTGTATATAGTGATTTATCTGAGATATTGATGATCTTCCATATGCATGAATATTTAGCATATTTGCATATGCATAAACTACCGGTACTGTTCATTCTTTCCAGGGTGTTTGCTGCAGGAAAGATTTCAGCTCGTAAGAACAACAACAGAGCTTCATCTCTAAAAGCAGTCCCCTCTGTATCCAGCTCTGATGGTAAGATTACTGCCTGTTCAGAAGCAACAGCAGCTGTGGCAGGGGAGGTTGTAGCAGGCGTTGAGAAATCCCACGATTGTGACAATACAACAGAGCCAAGCAGCGGTTGTGTTCCGGCTGTGACCACAACACATACAGAATCACCGCGAAGGACTGCAATTGTAAGGGTGATTAACATGGATACTCAGGAAACGACGGAGATATCGGAGGTAGACACTGAGAAACAGGTTGAAGATGAGCCAGAAGAAAATGTAATTGCTGGGTCAAGTGTAGCAGTGGGTAGGTTCAGTCAGTCACCAACCACTTGTTCTCCAGCTGAGCCAGCAGTGGCAAGAACAAGTCTGGTGGCATCTGACAAAGATAAACATGACAAAGAACAACATTCTGATCATCTTGCGTTGCAGACTGCTCCGGGTCAAGCAGCACCAAAATCAAACATAAAATTTGTCGTGTTGAATATTAAAAAGTCGGCATCCCCTTCTGTGAATACTGGAAATGTAGTCATGAACCTTGATAATAGCACAACACTGGCCAAAGTTTCTTCAGATGTTAAGATGGGTGCAAGAGTGTTGCTGTCTACCACAAAGACACCCCAGGTTGTCAGTGTGCCTAAGTCCCCGATGAAAACATCGGCGGCTGTATCTAGTTCAGGGCGTACTGTGGTTGTTTTGCAATCAGATAATTCGGAATCACTGCAGACATCGGGATTGATTAAGGCTTCGGCTGAGCAGAGTCATTCATCTGTGATTGATACCAGCAGTGAGTCATTGACAACGGTACATGGTATCCCCATGGTTACAGGCACAGGGGAAGTAAAACATCCAGTTGAAGAGTCTAGACAGGAAGCTGTCTCTGATGTTCAAAATCCCAAACCTCGTACTATTTTATTGGCTCCTTCGACTGACCACAAACAGAAATTATTACTAGATGCATCTACTTTGGGAGAACAAATTCCTGTTGCTGCTACAACATGTGCAACACAGTTGAAGGATTCTCAACCACAGTCACATGCGAAAGCTGTTCAAGTTCAATCACAGGCTCTCATTAAAAGTGAAATTACGACAAGTAACCCAGCCCCATCTACCACCACCAATGTTGGTGAAAGTTCTATAACAGGCACTACTGTTCTCAGAGTGACTGCTTCGGCAGAACCTTCTGGTGTTCATTCATTACCAGATCTAAATTCTGCTAATACTGGTAGTGCTACTGATACCAAGCCCCCACAGTCTCAGGATGCATTACTGAAAGCTAAACCAGTGGTTGTCCTTTCTCAGTTCAGTAAAGGCCTGAAAGAGCCGTACACCGGTCTGTCGGCCAAGACCACAGACACTGTAGGCAAAATTAACAGTGACCTTCAGGCTGCCACAACTACCCCGTACAAAGCCAGCAATGCTTCAACACAGGATGAGATCGGTTCAGCCACAGCCAACCTTCTGTCCATGTTGGAGGGGAACCCAGCTGCTGCTGCTGCTGCCATGGACTCTTATCCCAACATTCCTGCTGGAGAGGACTTAGTTGATATGGAGGGCCTTGATAGTGAAGCTGTGAGGTGTGATAGCGACTCAACCAAGGACCCGATCCAGTTTGAAATGCAGGCAGTCAAGTCAGAACTCTCCATAAAGGTGGAGGATGGTGATCATGACATTACTGATGTGAGTAATTGGCGCAAGTTTCCTTCAGAGATAGATTTGTGAATGGAAATTTATAATAACTTGAAAGTTCATTTTAAAAAGTGGTTGGCAGTTTTATTTTGTCTGAAACATGAGAAGCACATTATTATGATTATCAGCATTGCTTTCCCACCTGAAATTGTGACTAGGGTTATGGATCATTGTAGAATGCAGTCCTTCATTATTTTCTCATTACTATGTCATTGCAAGACACAGATTTTGTTTTTGCTGCCCATATTCTATATCTAACTTATAGTCTTGCACATAAACAATGATAAATGTATACATGAATCAATATTAGGATGCAACTATCTTAATCATGTTAATTCTTTTTTCATTGTGATTTTTCCCAAAGCTAACTAGAATACACCTATCATAGTACTTAGGAAATTACTTTCTGATGGTATCCTTGCTGTCAATCTAATGTTTTAGGAGTCAGTTTCACAGGAGGAAGTAGATGAGGTTAGCTTGTCTACAGATGCAGTGGAGGACCACTCGATTACACTCGGGTCTGGTGAGGCTCAGGACATGAAGCCTGTCAAGGTTCCACAGACACACGAAGGCTACATCATGTCAGGGCATTTGATCAAGTGTACCCAGTGCAAGTATGTCACTGACAAGAGATCCAACTGGTACAAGCACAAGAAGATCCACCAAGGTAAGCATTCTTGACAAGATATGTCTTCCAAAAGCCACAGCCTTTTACAGGTAGTTTGGGTACTTTTTAAATGAGGTGCTTGTAATGCATATCAAGTGAATATGCTTGGACAGTAGGTAAATTACTCTTAAACAGATTAATTAATAAAAAACAGATGTTTCAGTCACTCCTAGTCATCTTGTCCACTGTGAAGAGGTCAAGACTGTCACATGACCGAAACGTCACTCTGTTATTTCAAAGCATGACTGAGAGGTGAGAATATTTTCCTCTAGACATGTACATGAATCTGAAGTCCATTAACAACATACATTCCATCTTTTATTTGTTTTAACATGTGTTTTTGGTACATCAAGAATTGATTTTTTCCGTTGATTATTAAAGTGTTTATGTTTTGGCTTACGAAATGATAGGCTGACTGTAAGCCATGCCGAGTCCTGCAAGGGAACTGCAAAATGTAGAGCTTTGCTTTCTTCACACAGTGAGAGACCACAAGTGCCCAAAATGCCCCTATCAGGCCTCAACAAGCAGCAACCTGAGACGACACATGATGATACATGAGAATATTCGCCAGTACCAGTGCAGCGTGTGCAACATGAAGTTTCGACAGAAGATTCATCTGGAACGACACGTCAACCATAAACACACTGTGAGCGTTAACTGCTCTGTACAGTACCAAATAATTCTTTACAAAAGAAAAACCACTGTGTATATTAAAGCTATTAAAATATTGTTGTCATACCTTCAGAGCTTATAAAGACTCAATTCCTGAAGATTTTGTTTTTGTTACTCAAAAAACGTAAATGTAGTTGATATGATATTGCTCCCTGCTGTTCAGTGCACTGCCAGATGCAATCAGAAAACACTTCTTGACACTCAACTTGTTTAATAGTCTTATCTTATCATAGTTATCATGGTTATAGATACCAAATGTCAAAGTATGTATCAAACATTTCATGAAAATGTATGAATAAGACCCTACCCCGAGAAATTAGCTGTAACTATGTTAACATGTATGATGTGTATGACTGTGGTAACAACTCCCTTATCTTGTGTTTCTCACCATTTCTGTGTTTCAGTCCAAGCTTTTTCACTGTACCCTTTGCGACTTTGTCTGTTCGCGGGAGGTTCCGGAATTGCGAAATCACTGGCTGCGTAAACATGTGGGCAGTCTCATCTTGCCGGGTAAGGAGACACTAGAGTGCAAGGTGTGTGGCTATGTCACCCTAACCAAAAAAGACTTCCAGCAACATCAGAAATACCATAAAAAGGGCTCCGAGTTGAAACTCTTCTGCAAATTCTGCTCGTTTGTCACAGACTGCCACAGTCGCTTGAAGCGGCATCTGTTGGTGCACTCACGAGAAAAGCCCTTCGCCTGTGGCATGTGCTCTTACGTAGCTTCTCAGAAGGAGCATGTGGTGCGACACATGCGTGTGAAGCATGGGGTCATCACGCCGAGTAGGGTACGGAGAAAAGCCCTAAATAGCCAGACAGAGAAGAATGGAACATCTACTGATAATACGGATGAAAGTCCACTGCTCAATAGCACCCCCCCGCCACGGAAGAAGCTCCAGACTGTGAGCTATGACAATCAGGAGAAAGTCTTCGCCTGCAATTTCTGTTCCATGAAGTTTCTCAAGCTGATTAACCTGTACAAGCACGTTCACATTCAGCACAAGGATCAGCTGCCGCCACAGGAAGGCGAGCGCTATAACTGTGTGGTGTGTGAATTCAGTACGCCGTTCAAGAGGAACCTGCTCGTTCACATGCGGAAGATGCACAACTCTGTAGAAGGCATGAACACGCCCCAGAAGCAGCTATATATTTGTGTCCTGTGTAACTATTCCAACCCTTACCGCCTTTATCTGCATGCACACATGAAGAAAGAACACAACATGCAGCTTGTGTCTGACAAAGAAGGCGTTAATAAGTACGTCCTCGACTCCTCCAAAGACAGTTCTGTGTTGTTACAGATGGCTGCTGAAGAGGAGCAAGCCCAGCGACCCGGATCTATCATACGTCCCCGCAGTGGGACAGCCTCCACTACCAGCACTGCCAGTGACTCTCTGCAGGCAAAGTACGAGCTCCATTCCCCAGACAATCTACCATCATCACTGTCCCCGGGGATGAAGACTGTGTTGCTACAGTTACAGCCGGGGGGGCCCATGACCCCCATCAGTGTCTCCTTGGGGGGTGACCCGTCTGAGACCCACAGCGATCTTACTCTGGAAGCAGATCCTCACTATGGTATGGATGAGGCTGAAGGGCTATCGTTGAATCCCCACAGTGCTCTAGTAGAGGACGAAGTCGAACCTGTTCCCTTGGATACAGTCGATGGTCTCCAGGTGTTGGCGGATCAAGCCAACGCCTCTCACATCATACAAGAAATGGTCGAGTTCGTTCCGCCAGAATCGGACGAGTCCCACATTGTGGAGGTTGCGAGCAGTTACTCTGACACACTGGGAGATGCTGGGCTGACACAGGAACAGGTGGTTAGCATTGAACAGCCGCAGACAGAGGTGGTGACAGGAGCGGAGGGGTCAGAGGTTGCTGGAGTGGAGGGGTCAGAGGTCGCCGAGGTGGTACAGCTGGTGACAGGAGATTATGTGGAAATCAATGGCCAGATGTACAAAGTGGAGATGGATGCGAAAGCTAACGGGAATGTTACCAATCTTAGTCAAGGCACGCTGCAGTAACCTCCTGGGCTGTATATTACTGTCTGATAGATAGTAGCCAGATTAAGATCTCTATCATGTAGTTTAATATGTATTATAATTACTAAATATTTATTATATTTCTAAAGGGTTCACATTCAATTTAAAGTTGTTAAGGCACAACGGAAGCACCTGGTGCTGTTATTGTTGTGTTAGACACTGGTTGATCATGCAGTCTTTTTCCGAGAAAATGTTGTATGATAAAAATATCCCAAAATGGTGTGTGTGTAGCATTATATATGAGGTGTATCCTGGCATGCATGTGCAGGGTATAAGCAATAAAAATGGTTTGGAGTTACAGTGTTGGTGATTGAGTTATGAGAGGAGGTACAGTCAGGCTACTTTAGTGCTTTATAATGTTAGATCCCAGACAATGAGGTGTAAGACAAAAAAAATACTTTTCTTGTTTTATATAACTAACTCTATGAAATATATCCTTAAAGTCTGATGTTAAACTGCAGGGGCTGCTGATAACTGCATGTTGAGCCCAGGGTCTTCATCTCCAACATCAGATAACCGACATGTAGGTGTCGTGGAGCAGCAGGACATTCCTACAGATGCTGTGACAAAGGACAATATGGAGACTCCCCAGACTTCACCACCGATCACATCGGAAACTGTGAATATGGAGGCGCCTCGGAGTGTAATGGGTTCGAAATCCCCGGCCATTCCTGACCAGGTGTCAAAGCCAGTATTATTGTTTGGAGACACAACGAATGCAGAGAAGAAAGGAGCTCTGGCACTGTCATCTCAATCCAGAGAGGTGGTGGCATGCACACAGCCAGCACATGAAGAAATTCGGCCAATGGTTTCCATATTGGGGAATCACAATTTGACAGTGAAGCAGGGTGATCAGGTACATGTAGTCACACGATATCCAAAGCCCAAGTTACTAACGTCCTTTGCCAAATCAGTGAAGAAAAAGTACCTGAGAAGCATGAAGCGCCTGGTAGCAGGGGAAACTATCAGTGAGCAATTGGAGGCCGAGGGAAGGGTCCATGAGACAGAAGATTACGTCCAGATTGGAAGGCAGATCAAATGCAAGAAGTGCGATTATGTTGCCAACAGGAGATCCCAATGGTACCGCCACAGCAAGAAGCACAAAGGTGAGGATTTCTTTTTCTTTCCATATGTTCAAAATGGCATTCTAATGACATAGTATTTAATTTACTAAAACATAATCTTTCTTAGAAATATCCTTGTGTGTTTAGTTTATCATATTACGTGTTTTAGGAAGGTTTATACTATGTATATGTAGCTATGTTTTTGTCGGTCATGGGATTGTACCTATTATGGTATCCAGTCGTTTCATCACGGCTATTTTTGTGTGAGGAACTGACCGGCGGCTGATTGGGGAGAGGGCTTGTGGTGGACCTAGGGGTAAATAACTGACATCTTCAAACATTTTTATTTCAAATTCTTCTCCCATAATTACTGCTGTATCAAATTTTGTTGTGATATGGCTGGGTTTATGAAATTTAACTCCCTGAAGCTCTCATTTAGAATCGGTATATTAACAAAGCAGCCTATAACCGTTCAGCCTTTAAAACATGCAGGCAACCCCTGCAATTGCTTTGATGATTAGCCTATGGTGTAATAACAGTACAGGACACCTAACACGCCTTTGATTAGGTAGCTCGGGTGTGATGAACTGACTGTGACGAAATGACCCTAGGATGTGACTAAACGGCCATGTGACAAAACGTCCGGCACCCCCTATAACTAAGTCCAAGACTAATAAACAGCACATGATAAAATACAATTATATAAATTGTGCACACATACATGTACCTTTTCTGGTCTGGAGAGGTTAATACAGGGCTAATGCCTTTAGCACTCAGTCTACAAAGGCTACTCTCTATAATTGTGACACCCGTTCCTCTGGATTGGAAGTCATTGGATTGGAAATCCCCATAATGTTAGCAGCATTCTTTCTTTTTTTCTCCCTCCCTCCCTGTCCCCTCCCTTCCCCTCTTTCTCCTCCCTCCCTCCTCCCTTTCCGTCTCTCGATCGCTATCGAACAATTGAACTCCAATGATGCACTAACTATTTGACCCCTCCCTCCCTGCCCTTTGTCTCAAATGATCGAACTCAAACAATGCACTAACCTGCTAACCAATCGGCAATCGGCCAAGCCAGCTGTATTTATGTGAGTGGACTTGGGAGGTCTTCATATAGAAACTGGTAACATGAGCATGATGAGGAGAATTACATATGCTCACAATATACATGTGATGGACCATAAAACTGGGAGACACCACAACTGCTAATTTGATGTTTAGTGTATATATAGAGTACATACAACAACTGTAGTGTATGCTATGACTAAGATAGGTGAGCTTAAACACATTCTTGTCATGTTTGACCATGGCCATAAAATGTAATGGTTGAGTATTCGCCTGGCATGAGGGAGATTGGTGGTTCAATCCCCGGTCTTGTCAAAAGACGTTAAAATTGAAGGTTTTGCTGCCCTGATTAGTGCTCAGCACAGGGTTAGAGACCAACTGGCCGACTCGGAGTCAGAATAATGGTCAGAGTTGGGACATAACAGCAAACCCGTGGTGTGATGTTTCTGTGGGCTAACACTCTGAAGACCATGCTAAAGACCATGCACAGGTCGGGCTAGTACAAAAGACAGGTCTAGTAGATACCAGTACATACATACTAACACCTATACAGTGATCCCTCTATTTTAAGACCACCAATGGGATCATGAAAATGTGGTCTTATATTGCAGGTGGTCTTAAAATAAAGGTTCCATAGTACACAATTGCATTTGGCACCACATAGGTGGTCTTATAATCAAGGTGGTCCTAAAATAAAGGGTTGTAAGATAGAGGAATCACTGTCTACACCATAACCATTATGTACATGACCTTGTTCATAGATCAACCCATTGAGCTTAATAAACCTTGTTCTAGTCACTATAAGACTGAGAAATTGTCAAAGCAACTCTACAATGTCTAAGCCCTACTCACTCAGTCACTCACTCTTGCCCTTATTAATTTACTCATGCCATGTTTGTGCTTTCACTAGATACAAGAGGTAAGCACCTGTGCTGGAAATGCTCCTATCAGACCCACTACCCTGCCCACTTGGCTCGCCACATGCTCATGCATGACAACATATTTAAGTACCAATGCCAGACGTGCAAGCGCGAGTTCCGACAGAAGGTTCATCTGACAAACCATATGAGAAGGAAACACTCGGTAGGGTGGCCATCTTTTAGAGATAGTATAAAAGGAAAAACCCTCCATGGAATGGTAACTTGTGAAAATCAAACTTATTTATGGCTTAAAACCCATAGACAGGAACTATAGCGTTCACAGTAGTTCTCCTCTAATGGGGACACCCCTTCTGCCAAATAATTCTGTCGTTATGTATTACAGAAGTGTCTTTTGGTGAGAGGGAGGATTAAAGGCATTCACAGTACTTGTTGCCAGATTATTCTGTCCTTATTAGAGATATGCCCTTTCAAGAGAGTGTCCTTTAAGAGGGGGACCCCTGCACTGGGTTTTTGCTTAGGTAGAATTTATGTTTGCAGATGTTTTATATATATACAAACACATTCGTATCATGTAACAATTGTAAATACTTTAAATTATATTCAAACATTATAATAATTGTAATTATAGTCTGGTAAAAGTAACACCTCGAGTACTGGGGGTACTTGTACTGTTTGTTTTAAAGTTTTTGTGAATAGTATATTACTTTTCCTGATTATGCTCAATGAAATTCTGTTATGTTTATGTTTATCTTTAATAAAATGATCTTAAAATAAATTTATAATTTATACAAAATGTACATGTATTTACTAATATTCAGTTTGGTTTACAGGTTGTATATTTGTCTTCAAACTTCTCTCTCAGACCAATAGAGTGCGTTGCCCCCTGTGTCCATTCACCTGTGCGTCTGAAGTTCCCGACTTGAAAGATCACTGGTTAATTTCACATGGAGGTCAACCTTGTGACAAAACGGTAGCATGTTCCATCTGCGGTTATATTACAATCAGCAAGAAAGACATCCAGCACCACATCAAGGCCCATAATAGTTCCATGTACAGATTCTCCTGTGAGCATTGTCCATACGTGACAGTGTGCCAGAGCTCTCTGCAGCGCCACAGTGTGATACACACCCAGGAAAAACCTTTCCCGTGCGAACTATGCTCATACGCAGCCACCCAGAAAGTGCACATGGTCAGGCACATGAGGACTCAACATGGTGTCGAACCATCTTGCCATGTGCGGAATAAAAACTCTCGCCGGAACTTGGCGCAGCCCAATGCTCAGGTTTCCTCAGCAGACACCACTAGTGGCAGCTCAACATCAGTTGAACGTGTTGACTGTATGGCTGTGCAACAGACCGTGGAGTTGTCAGAATCCGGAGAATATTACTTGTTGCTGGCTCCAGCCTCAGACAGTGTTAATGTTGATAGCCAGGGGCAGTCCTTGGCCTTACCAGCTGGTATTTTGTCACCGTGATCAGGTGATTCTAGAACAACAGATTTGCTGAGTGTATCACACTGTCTGATCTACAATCTGGAAATTTATTCTGTGCGTATTCCTCCACAGGTTTTCATACTTCTTACCGTGAAACATTGATTAAAACAAGCCTATAGGGGATCCCGCCAATGGATGGGATGCTCCAATAAAGGAGCTTGATTACCATGATTCACATGTTTTGAAATAAAGGAGCTTATCTGGTAAAGGTTTAGAGCAATTATCTTGTATGAAAAATCATATATGCAATTCAGGTTTTGCAAGCAATGGCATGAATGGTTCACCATGTTTCTCGACACTGTGCAAAAACCTGAAGAATGTTTTGAGAGCATTTCTGATGTTAAACTAAAGAGTGTAATGTAAATGAATGAACTAAGGTATGAATGTTAATAAAAATGTGAGATCAAGTGTTACTTCTTTTTAGCTCGCCTTGTACTACGTACAGCACAGAGTTGTCATCACAGTTGAACCCTGATTATGCAGCCACTGTCCGTCATTCCCACGTTAAATTTAAGCGCTTTGAAGTTTTAAAATGGGATATGGTTAAGGGGCCTAATGTGGGAATGTCAAAATGCTACACCTCCCTGCTTCCCCCTGGTTTCAAACTTCATGATATATATTTGCAATGGGTGAAACTGTGTACTAGTACATGTATTACTAATGGGACCTATCTCGAGGACTCATTTGATATCATAAACTTTAAGATCATTTGGTACACTTGGTCAGACAGTTTACCTGCAACCTAGAATCTAATTATTGTTGGTGGTAGGTTTGGCCTCACGGGTTAAGGGTGCAGCTACCTATATATAGGGTGTTTTAGATCTTGGAGACAGGTGATTTTGACTTTCAGATGTAAAAATTTGTCCTGTCAGTATTACCGGGATTACTGGTAAACTTAAACCAAACTTGCTGTATGAGGGATGTAGTCGAGCAGATTATCGTGACCCATGGGCCTCTTCATTACCCCTCTCCCCCATAATGCATGGTGAATTTCAAAGCTTTTATTTAATGAATAGAATTTCAGAAATACACCATGAAGAAATTACAAGATTAGTATTGACAGGTACATGACATTACCGTAAGCTGGCTGGGGGAGATGCCTGTAGGCTACTGCAAGAGTATAGTTGTCAGTGACCAATGCCTGCCTTTGGTAGATCAGTAGATGACTTAGTTTGAAACTGGCCTGTACAAGTATGTGGTACAGTGGTCCCTCTATTTTAAGACCACCCATGGGACCAAGAAAATGTGGTCTTATATTGCAGGTGGTCTTAAAATAAAGGTCATTTAACACAGAAAATTGCCCTTTGGG
>JAAUYG010064546.1_pt1 | contig 11602 bp, 5 predicted proteins | sample 7278091 | NCBI WGS metagenome assembly JAAUYG01 (sample SAMN14350201, study PRJNA611818) | marine sediment metagenome | isolation source: surface marine sediment (0.6m) | place: French Polynesia: Moorea | collected 2018-08 | reverse complement strand
GAGAGAGAGAGAGAGAGAGAGAGAGAGAGAGAGAGTATTGTGATGTCTAACCAAAGGAGCATTTTCAGTCAATCTATATTTGCTGTCGAGACTCGGTGTATTTACCCGGTATCTGGATACCGCGGTCAGGAGTAGGTGTCTTGATTAACCCTGGCCCTCCCCGCACTCCAGTCGTTGTAATGTGACGCAGACGGGGAGCCAGAAACCTGCCATCTACATGGAAGGTAAACACAAAGCCGCAAACTGATCTCCTGATAAATTTACACGTGTAATTAGTGTCGGCAGCATGGTGACTGAACTATCTGTCGTATCGGTTACCGACTGACATGGGCGCTGATTGCACTGCTTATTTGGGCTTCCGGTCCCTAGCTCAACGTGACTTTCAGAAGTTGAGTTAATAACATCATGAGCGTGTACTAGTATATTTTAATCTTAGATGGTACAATGTTAAACATTTGGTCGGAATGCAAATAGACTGAGGGTGTGTGCGTGTGTACAGATCCAAGATTTAAAAATCTGGGATAAAGTATCGGATGAAGCTGATGACCCTATTATCACCATAGTAAAACATTAAGAAACTGCAGTTTGTTAGTCAAGGTCAAATGGGGCCGTGTCATTGAATGCGCCTTATGTGATCTATTAGTGCTTTGTAGCAACATATGGCTTAACTCAGTTCCCTTGCGAGATGTAAGGGTTTAAAATCTGAGAGTTCCCATTAATGTGTAATAGTGACCAACCAGTATCTATCTTTCATCATTAACTTGATTTTTTATAAACATTTGAAAATTTCCCCCCATCTCGTTATTATTTGGCCAAATATTTGCGCTAAGTGATATATACCTGTATTATTTTGTGTGCTCGGAGTAGAGCAAATACAAATAATAATATTAAGTAAGAATAACCAGACATATTCGAAGAATTTCAGAGAATATAAGATACCTGTATATAGTAAGGGGTATATAATTCTGTACCACGAGCACAGCTGTGGAATGGCGCCACATATGATTGATTGATTAAATTGATTGATTGATTGATTGATTGATTGAAACAAACGTGTTAGTAGGTACTATTAAAATAAATACAATACATGAATTATCTCTTCGTGTCCTATAAATATGATCATATATTATTTTCATTTTCGTCTCTCCAATTTTCAGTCAAACTATAAAAATGTGTTCACTAAACCGTGCCACTTAGATGGTACCGATGGAGTACACTGCGTTATTCCCAACGTCAGCTGAATTTTATGGTACGCTATTATAAAAGGCAAATGGCTTTACCCGGAGTCGGATACCATCCATTCTCTCCTGCCTGGGGAGTAACCGTTCACCGGGATTTCTCGGGGGAAAAGCCATCTGTTGTCGCCAGTGGCGTGTCAACTCCCAGAACAACGGCTCCCCCAGCCACTGTGTCACTCGATCGCAGTTAACGACGGGTTCGCATGACGACAGAGATCTGCCTGGCTTACCCGGTCGGCCTCAAACAATAGCTAGCAGGACGTTCCGCTCAATGAGGCCCTGCCTGTCAAGTGATCGTCAGTGTGATGGAGCGCAGCTCCACACGGTAATCAGTGTCATAGGTGAAGCCTGGAGGACTGGTCACGGGTAGTGTTTTTATAAAAAAAAAAAAAACAGCTTTTATCTTTGTTAAAAGTGGGGATGTCATATTGCCACAGCACCAGGAGAGCCATAAACTGTGAGTGTGTATAAGCATTTGCTGCATTGAAATCTATATTTTTCTACAAGAAAACAGAACCAGATCATGTGTCTCTGAAGTATCGGCCAAGTTTTTCTGCGTAATACAAAAAGCTTGCTGCTTTGCTAGCCAACTGTACGTGAAAGGATGGATTACCAGTATTTTATATGTATTAACGTACAAATAACTTTTCAAGGTTCACTTTTGCTAATCATGGTTTATCTACCAACACACATCCATCATGAAAACTTATTATTAAGCATTGTTTAACTTACCAACGCGACGAAGAGTAGGGAAGAGTTTATGTATTTTCTTTTCTGTCTGTGCGTTCAGGATTTTATATATTTTATAAATGTGATTTTAATTGGGTATCAAGGAAGAGTAAAATTTATTTATAATTACAGCAGGATATTCTAGTAAATAAATGTATGAATGAATAAAATAAATAAATTAATAAAGAAAGAAAGAAAGAAGAAGAAAAGAAAGAAAGAAAAATAAATAAATAAATAAATAAATAAATGAGTAAGTAATAAATAGCCTGCTGTTATGAAATCGTTAACATTTGTTGACCCATTTATTGCTTGTTAAAGCAAGAAGCTCCATTAAGTTAAGGGTGGTGTTGACCCGTTATTTACAACTGTTGTCAACTTAAGCTTTAGTTATTTAATGCAAGTAAATATTTACATTTGCATTAAACCAAGATTAGGTAAATGTGGTGCATTATGCTCCTCAGTTATATGTAACCACAAGCTACACTTGCAGTTATTTTGGCAGCACCACTTTCCTAAATTGTGATCCCTGTCTTGATCAAAATCCCCCCTTCCTAATCGACTGTAGGAGCAAGGCCATCCAGAAGCTATTTGGTGGAATGCTTAAATGCGGCAGTCTTTCCATCTATAAAGTGATATACTGGAGATTAAGTTAGGATTCCAACCATTATTTCTGATTTGTGCTTGCAACTGAATCCCGATTCTGCCACGCCCACTGATACAATGTGCAGCTAAGGAGTAATATGCATTATTTATAAGAATAGGGGTTAAAGACGTAGTGGGGTGCTCTACAGCAAAAGCAGACCCAACAAACTTCGTATGCCAGGACCATTTGTAAGTTGAGACCATTGTCTTCCGAAACTATCAAATTAGATCGATTCCTCCCAAATTTGCCATTGGCAAGTGTAGGTTATTTGCATTTATGCAGTTTTATAAAGTAACATTGCAGTAAATTTTAAAACTTGAAGTGTGATATTTCAACAATATGAATGCGGTATCATACAATCTTTACTAGGACAAAATTATAATCGGTATGCCTTGAAAATTTGTTCTGGATTTCGAGGAACTTGCATACGAATTAATTTATCTAAACCCAAGAAAGGCATGCAGAAAACTGATATAAATTAAATAATTTGAACACAAAAATGGCGGATTCAGTATTATGCACACCGATAGTGCTTTATATATACACACCGATATGAAATGCTGCGCTACATTCCTTCGACTGAACAGTAGTAAATTAAAGGTACAATTCAATATGATAAACATGCAACTAAATCTATTCAGGTCAGACGCAGACTAATTTTATTTTAAGTACATGTATTCTGGTAACGGAATTAAACACGGGCTTTCTATGATGCTACTACAACTGTTGCTGCTGCTGCTACTACTACTACTACTACTACTATAACTGCTACTAATGGAGAAGAAAATGCAGGAAAAGTTTCAAACAAAATTGCAATATTTTCTGCATGAAACTTGGTCAGTCACTGACAAAAGATCCAGAAGTTGCACATATCCTCTCTGGGTAAAGGATTGTTCTTCCTTTATCAGTAGTAGTAGTAGTAGTAGTAGTAGTAGTAGTAGTAGTAGTAGTAGTAGTAGTAGTAGTAGTAGTAGTAGTAGTAGTAGTAGTAGTAGTAGGTACCCGTGTCATCGTGTTCTTGGCAATACTAATGCAATTCCAATGTCCGTGTACTTGCAATGTTTTTATCATATATCATGCAGACTTACTACAAACTGTGGAACAACTACAAATTACGGATATTCTAATGCCAATCTGTAAACATTTGTTAACCGTGCCCCAAAACTAGCGTGGACCCACACGGAAGATCACAGATTAGTTCTTTTGAGGATGGCTGAATGTTTGAACCATGAGAGACACAGGACACCAAGCATATGAAGCAGAACCGACAAGATTTCCCTCAAGACGATTCTTTTTAAAGCTTTTAACCTTAGAGGATCAGGGAATAGCTTTCTACATCATCAAGGTTCAGGGGCTTGGACACACATAGGGCCGAATTACCGTTTACAGAAATACGGCGCATTGGGAAAGCCACTGGGTTTTGTTTCACATGGAAGCGGCATATCTAGGTCAAAACCCCAGGGGATTGGCCGAATGAACCCTATAGTGTCACCCAAACGCTTCATTGGATAAAACCTTGCACATTCAGTGGATGCTTGTAACTTCCACTGGGTCGACCAAGAGCGGCATAATTCAATCAAACATTTTGCCCAAGCGATTCCAGTTTGGAGGCTTTTAGACGAAATTGGGTGTTCTTTCTCGGGCCAGGAGGTTTCTTATTCGCATGGCATTTTTCTTTCTAGTTGGGGGGTGGCTAAATATAAGCCTGGTGACTATAGAACGTTCTGTTGAAGACTGGCTTATTGCTTTATTGGTTTATAGCAAGCCTCAGTGTCCTGCAGCACAAGGGAGAGGAAATATCTCAGCTGTGTGGTACTTAAATCTCGAAAGTTTCGCCATCTCTGTAACACCGGTTTCTAAAACAATCCACAGTCGCCACATCATGTAGCTATGGCTAACGGTTGCCGTCTTGTAAATTAGTACATTGCATTCTTATCATCTTCACCTACTCTCCACCCTGTGGTCTTGGGAAGGTGCAGGTGTGAGTGAGTTGAGCAGCGTACTCGAGGCAAACTGTCTGACACTTCTGCCAAAACTAACATCCATAGTTAAAGAGGTTGAAACTAAACTAAAGTGCAGTTCTGATCATGCTGAGGTGTTGTCAGCCAGAAAGAGAACGGTATACAAAAAGGAAAACACAATATAGACGAGCACTGAGATGAAAGATTAAATCGCTAAAATCATCCATATGTAAATTCCACTTTCTCCTCCATCTTATGCCTCAAATAAAAATGTAAAAGTCTAATCACTACTATATGTAAGATACATATTATTTTATTGTCTCATTATATATCCATGTTTTGCCGTAAACGTTTCCGATCAAGTATTAAATAGCCAGAACGAGATAGCCGGAACTGCTATCTTGCTCTTCGGAAGCCCTCCAACTTAGACCCTGGCAAGACGATGCGACAGTGTGACACGTGCTCAAATATTATTTTCATTTTATTGGGTACTAGTATATGACGCAATGGGATTGAACACATGACGCAATCGAATTCCCAAGTAGCTAATAATATAAATAAGCATTCTCGCAAAACTGAAAGTGAGGACGATTTTTTGTTCAACCAGTCTATGCCTTTGCAACGAAGGAAGATAACTATCGATCTGCCTGGTAGCATTGTCTGATAAACGATCAATACGCAATACCAATTAGGCAGAAAACCTACCCAAGCTGCGATTGCCCGTGGGGACGTAACCAAGCGTGTGATCCGAGCAAACAGCATGTTTTTCTATCCCATCTTGTCGCTACGTCGGCTCGGCATGCACTGTCGCTCACATGTAATTACCAGCATTCAGGACACACAAAGCCAGATTCGACTGGCTGGAACCATTAACCCGACCACGGGATACTTCGCAGTCGTTCTTTTGATTATTTATGGCCACGCAAGACAATTAAATTCCGCTCCCACTAAAGCCCTGAAGCCTTTTTTTACCTTGCAAAAATGTGTCGATTGCGGTGGCATAACTTGACCGTTACAAGGTGTTAGTGGTATTTAACGAAAACTCCAATAACCACAGATGTAATACTAATAATACATGTTGTTGCGGTCTTAAGGACTGTGTAATGTATCTCTATTCGTAAGACTGAAATACGAAAATAACGTAGGCAATTTTACACGAAAGAGCAACAGTAGTTGTAGTGGCGCTGCCTTTGAGCGTCAACTATATTACTGTAATATATATAGATGTAATAGCCAGTACTAGAGGTTTGGTAGGTATTACAGTAGTTTTTTTAGTAAAATTACAGAATGTAAAAGTCTACTGTAACAAAGCGTAAACTCATTTTTTGCAGAAAAAAATTTTAACGATGTGTAGTTTTAGTTGCTGAAACACTGCAGACTGAAGCAATAGCAAATTTATGGCCAATCTTTAAATATTCCTGCCGGTTATACCTTCTCCCCACCCCCTCCATTCCCCATCTTCTGCCTGGCCATTTCACCCGTTCGACCCACGATACATTATCCGGTGAGAACAATTAGCCGAGAGTTCGATCTTGTCCCATGCTGACTACTCAAGCGTGCTATCCGAAACCCCGGGAGCGCCCATAATCCACGGGACATTTCCCCCAAATCAGATTCGTCAGGTAATACCCCGGGACTAGTCTGGCTTCGCATCCATTGGCCGCCAGTGCCTTTTTTTCATCCGCGTAGTACCCACGTGGATGTAAAAAAAGCGGTTAATGTCGATGTCGATTCCATTTACTGCGAAACAGTGCCTTCATGAATATACGTCCCGTTTAATGGACGTAGGCGTGAAGATAGGATAGGCGAGATAATTGACAGAACATTAACCTCCCTCAACTCCAGACCAGAGGAATCTGCTGAATGGTTCTGGACCTGACTGGCAGACCGATCCTATTGTGGAACCCTAACTGCGCTTAGTCAACACGTGCCGCTTTAACTAGAAAACATCTTTCCATTTAAATGTCGCCAATGGTTATACATCGTAAGAAGGTATTTTTTCTGCAGTCTGGAATAAAAAACGACTACCTTACCATGTTTTCTCTTCCTTTGCTGAGGCGTAAAACCGCAACAATACTGATAAGCGACCACTGGAGTAGTGCCATGCTCTAGCATATATAAATACATATATATTAAAACCGGGTTGGATATGTTTGCTTTCCCACTCTTAGTACATGAAACATAATACACAATATCATTTGCTGGTTTCGGTGGCCAGTCAGTGAATCATATACAAACAAAACATCCCCAATTATATTGTCTGCAAAAGGGAAAGACAGTGCAATTAAATATTTACCGACCCCAAATGGACGTCGAGAGCCCAGGGTGTTTTTTTTTTTTTTTTTTTTTTTGTGTGTGTGATAGCTTTACTACCGACCTACCATCTGCAATAAGGAATATAGATGCCCAAAATTTTGTATAGACCCAATGGTAGAATTGAAGTTTCCTTTTGATTGAATGTCGGCGAGACTTTAAACAGATCGGGCATGCGGGAGGTTGGTGGTTCGATCCCCGGCCGCGTCAAACAAAAGACGTTAAAATTTTAGGTTCTGCTGCTCTGCTTAGCGGTCAGCACATAAGAGTTAGAGACCGACTGGCTGGCTCGGAGTCAGGATAATGGTTTGGGTTGGGACATCCCTGCCTACCCGTGGCGTGGTGTTTCAATGGGCTAGCACTAAAGACTGGCCGCAGGTCGGACTAGCACAAGACGGGTCCAGTACATACACACCAACACCTACGTACATACACGCACTTGTTCATAGATCAAGCCATTTAGCTTGGTAAACCTTGTTCCAGTGGCCATGAGACTGAAAAATTGTCAAAGCGACTATAAACCCTGTTCACTCACTCACTCACTCAAACTGGTCGACTATTCTCCCCGAACTATTAAGAAAACCATCTTCACACGGAAACTCTTTCAAATAAGGCACATGATTTTAGAGTGAACAATTTACATATAACTTTCCATTTATTTTCTTGCACTAAGTAAACCAAACGCGTTACGGACGCTCTGAACGCCAGAAGAAAAGAAGTTTTGGGGACTCGCTGATGTGTGGTGTGGTAACCTCATGTAGATGTTATGTAAGTGAGATGTAGCATGATATAGATGTGATATGATGCAATATAGACGTGATGTGATGTGAATGTGGTGACGCATCCAAGTGATATGTGTGTGATATATCATGATATGGATATGACGCAGGTGGTGTGGACATGATATGGATGTGAGTGATGTAAGCCCGATAATATATGGTATGAATGTGATATAAAATTATTGCGATTGTATGTAATATGGTGTGATGCCTGTGATGCGTGATATGCGGTGATATGTGTGATGACACATGAAAGTGGCAGGACGTGATATAGGTGTGAAACGGGTATGATGTACGTGATGAGAACCTCATATGGTGTGATTTCAAATGAAAGTGGTGTGACATGATGTTGCTGTGATAGGGTGTGATATGGTTGTGAGGTGCGTGATGTGGACGTGATATGGTGTGATTTAAATATGATGGGATACAAAAGTGATGTGGTATCTGTGTGATATCGATGTTTTATGCCTGCGATGTGCCTCTATGTGATATGGCGTGATGTCCGTCATTTGGGTGTGATATGGTGCGATTTGATTTTGATATGGTACGAAAGTGATGTGACGTGATATAGGTGTGATATGGGTGTGATATATCTCTGGCGTGCGTGATATGGAGTGGTATTGTGTGATGTCATATGGAAATGATGTGACGTAATGTCTGTTTGATATGTGTGTGACGTGTGTTGCACGTGTTATTATGTACGTGACATGATCATGATGATGTTATTTCAATGTGGTCTGATACAAAATTGATGCGGCGTGATATCCGTGCAATATGAGTATTATATCCGTAATTTAGGTGCGATAACTTGTGATATGACTGTAATATGATATGAAAGTAGATACTTCTCTAGTGTTACAGAAAACTGGGTAGTAGAAAGCATCATATATTGTTTGGTGCAACTAAAGACATTTAACAGGTGTATGATATTCATCTAATCTTAGATACAACAATTAATATTCGCATGACACAAATAACAGGTCTTTTGATAAGCACGAGTCACCGTTATTAAAAATAGTCCACATATCCCCGACAAAGGCCACCACGGACAGACGTACCGAACATTTACTTATAACCAGCGGAATATCCTTGGTCTCAACTCGACTTGAAAGGCGACACTGGATGAGATATTATGCTATTATGTCAAGAAGTGCTGAAAATAGATTTAACTACATGTACCATTATCAAGGTGATATTAAACACTAGCACGGTGGTGTTAAGCCCTCAGACGTTTGGTTAGAATGGTATGAGACTCAATAGCAGACATTAAGCTTATTGAGCAGGGGTCCTTTTTTACCCCTTGGTCAGGTAATTCGGTGCAGGATTTTATTCCAGGAAGGGCTTAACTCCTTCACATAAAGAGAGATAAAGTGTTTGTGGCGACCAACAGGAGCACCTGCACCATTCATAGTCGCTCTAAGCATCTTCCGTCCACAAAAAATGGTACAAAGACAAAAAACGTATCAGCTGTAATGCAAGCACACGTACTGGTGTGGTGGTGTGATGAAAGAATGGAAATATACCACCCTCTGGCCTGAGGAGAAAATCACAAAACAAGGGAACTCAAGAGATTGCTGTTCACTTAGGTCGACCAACTGGAAGATGTGGTTTCGAGTAACAGTGATGTCAAATCGAAGCAAATACTTTCTCACCTTGGTGGGTTCCTGATTTCATACGGCTTTGTAGAGAAGTTCCCTTCTGTGACCTCAAAACTGCGTCATTGTGTGTGTCTTACTCAACATAACTATTAATAGTCTTCACTTGAACTATGTGGACTACTCACCAGCAGTTGAAAAAAGTCCTGGCAGTTTTAATTTATAACGCAACCGTTGTGGGTGTTGATTGGGCATGCTCAAATTACGGAACCAGTGCCACTGGTTGCCGCAGGAAGATAAAGACCATCCTTTGTCGTCACGTCTAATAGCGTGTTGAAAGGCTCCAGTTCGTGCCCTACGGTGCTATCTCGTTAATCTGGCCTCATTAATCACGGGTTGACACAGCGAACCTGGATTTCTTAAAGGGATGCTACACAAAAAGACAGGCAATTAAAAACGAAGGCGCCGAGGTCTGAAGAACATACCCTCCTGGGCACAAAAAACTCTTACCACGTTGTCTCCCCACTGAAGCAGCTTCAGTATTAAATTGCGATGGCGCGGATCTTTACATTTGGCATCGGCGTCAGCCAGGTACATGTAGATATTCTGTCCATCTTTATTTTCAATATTATTTCCCATCGATGCACAGGTGTCTGATGTGTCCCCTGTGTGAGATTATAAAGAATCGATTTTTTTCAAATGTTCCGTGACTGGGGAATCTGGTTCTTCAATGTGTCCAGTGTTGTCACCAACTCCATTGACAAACACGTATACAGTTTGAAGTTTGGTACTTACAACAATTTCATAAATTACCTGCCGGTAACTTTTCAGCAAGGCTAGGCTATATACACCTCTTGCTTCTCCGCTTTGATGCAGAATATATGTTGGATTAACACGCCGAGGAGAGATTTTGGTTTTAATTTTCAAGATTAACACTGTCCCTTTCATCCTGCATACAAGGACAGGAAAGATGGGACGACCCCCGCCACATGGTCTCCTAAACGATGCTTTAGAGACCGTCATCATGTGAGGGTCTCCTCTCCAGGTACAGTGCCAGATCCAAGGTCACGCTTCTCCATTAAAGGTCAAAGTGGACGGCAAACGAGACCCGTGTAGAGCATTCAGAGAGCTCTGTCGCCAATTACATAGCAGCTGTTATAGATTTAGGGGACTTTGTGCCTCTTTTGCTGCCAGATATATCACATGTCCAAATGGGACAAGTCAAGGCTTCCCGTCTCGAGTAGGGCAAGATGTGGGGAAATGGTTAAAAGGCAACTACCGTTGCTTAACCCATAAGACATTTTTGTGGTCGCGCCTTATCAACTGCAGTCGTGAAGTGCCTCTCATGCTGAAGTTGGAATATAAATGTCGTCAACAGAACGCCATACATCACTTATATGACTTGATACACATCCAGTGATATGCGTCAATATAGTAAGTTCACCTGATCCTGTAGGTAAAACGATCCTTGCCATTACTAATGTTTATACACATCTGAGTCCGGAATGCAGCTGTTCGTGCATACACAAATAAATCTTTGAAGAAGTGCCATGACGCTATTATTATATACCTGCTACTTCATTTTAAACACCTGTTAGTGATATTGAGTCACAGTTTCGACCAGAAAAGACCATTTTGACACGACCTTTGAACGGAATGTTTGTACATTTCATGCCTGTAAGGCATATAGTGACAGCCCAGACCTTGGTAACGCAGAAGAAATAAACAAAAGAATTTTTTAAACATAGAGCACATGCGGCTCCTCTATTGGCTGAAAAGCTGTCCTGGGATCAGCGTTCACTATAGCAGATGTCATAGTGCAGTATGTCTATATATTTACACGATCGTCCCAGTGGTAAAGCATAGCGACATTTTTTTTAAGGTATATAATACATGTACTAATAAATTAGTTATCGATCGATGACCGCGGGCACCTCGACTCCTCCACACGGGGAACCCTAAAAGTCGAGTTTAGAGTCTCGAGTTGAGTGTCGAGTCTCGAGTCTCGAGCTGTCTGGACTTCGAGAATTTGACACTAATATTGTAATTTTCCTGACTTATTTGGTCCCACTTGATACCAGGCAGTGTGAGTGGTATCTGTCCGATTCAGCACGCAACCTGATCCGGACATTTTATTTCTCACGCTACCGCCTAGACTGGCAGGTTCTCTGCTGCCGAAGAGCGCCGGGAGATCAGGGCGAGGTGCGGTTCAGAGTGGTAGGAAATGCAAAGTACACCTTCTGCCACACATGCCTCTTTTACTACTACTACTACTACTACTACTACTACTACTACTACTACTACTACTACTACTACTACTACTACTACTACTACTACTACTACT
>JAAUYG010006385.1_pt1 | contig 11602 bp, 9 predicted proteins | sample 7278091 | NCBI WGS metagenome assembly JAAUYG01 (sample SAMN14350201, study PRJNA611818) | marine sediment metagenome | isolation source: surface marine sediment (0.6m) | place: French Polynesia: Moorea | collected 2018-08 | reverse complement strand
CTGAGTTTCATGCCCAAATATGGCAATTTTGAAAATCAGCCTTTCTCTCGGAAACCGCTGCGCATAGAGAGAAAATATGCTCAATTTCGACGTCCTGGGTTAGAAAGAGATTGTATGTGCAACTTTTGGAACTTTGGCCCATGGCCAAGTTGGCTCTTAAGCAGAGCGTCAAGGCCCATGGGCCTCTTGTTATGTAGCTTCATGTACAAGAAAAAAAAAAGGTCTGGGACGAAAGACAGAAATTTGAGTGTATCTAACTTACTGTCTATGTATTTGTGTGACCTAATACAAACACAACATATTTGCTGGGATCCTCAAAGTACATGTAGATAAGAATACCAGTTATGGCTACTGTGCTCAAAAGGAACAATATTTTACATATTAATATAAGGAGCTTATAACAGTCCATTCAGGCCCTGGCTGAAAGTTTAATCTTTCCATGTAGAATTCACCCCAGTCTTTGTCCCAAAGTTGTCCAAAACTTTTGTACAATCTGTACATGTATGTATGTACCTACTATGTGTGTAGCTGCCTGTTTTTGCTGAACGAATCACAACTCCTTGTGACCGGCAGGTAAATATCTCAGCCAATCAGGATGTCAGAAGCTTTGAGTTTGAGTTTCAGCTGAAAACATTCAAGGTGTTTACAGTTACCCAGATCACCACTTTTACTAAAAAGACCACAGGGAGTGGTCAGATTTGCATGAAAAACCAGTCCAAGATGCCTACCTGTCCAAGGAGACTACCCCATGATGGCCTTGAAACTGTGGTCTTCCAAGACAGGTGGTCTCTGGTGACAGGTTCAGTTATATTGAAATCTAGACCCTACTACGTAGAATGTGTGGTCAGTCTTTAAAGGCAGTTGGTCTCTTATTGCAGTGGTCTCTCAAGACAGGTAATTACTGTGTATATTTGTACATGTACTCCAGACTGGTTTTGAACTCCTGACTAAAGCTCGGCCAACCTGCCCGGCCAAAATTCCGAGGAGGATGCAAATCGGCGGGGGTGGGTGTTTGGTCACAATGCACTCATTGAAGGTCTGACAAGGCAAGGAATAAACATGATCTTGTATCGGCTGGCTCCAACACAGCCTTGGCAAGGCTTTCGATCTCAGCCCAAAGAACCATTACAGCTCAGGAATTATGCCTGCCAAATAACTGGAATTTAGTTGGGAGTTGATGATGTTGCTTAAATGTTTATATAACAAGGAATGCTTTTATGGCCTTCCAGCTCAGTCATCTGTAGCCAGAACAGAATTTTATGTGACATCATGCTTCTAAATTTTGCCATTTGCTGTGGCACATGCATAGACATGCAATCTTGCTTGGAAGAAATTTTGTTGGTTCTGGCTGGTCTTGATAAAGTGATTGGGTCTAAAGAAAAAAAAAACAAAACAAACAAAAAAAAAAAACAGGTCCTGTACATGTGTGAGGGTTGGCCATAGCTATTGAACACAGATTGCATCCAATGTACCCAAGCCGGCCTGATTGTGATGAATGTCCCCGCGATCTGGGTCAAAATTCTCGAAAATACTTAAGTCTCAAAGTTTAGAGTTAAGCTACCAATCTGTGCAATGTGATTGGCTAAGAAAATGACTTTAAGTCAAAACTTAGACTTAAGTATTTTCAAGAACGCCGACCCTGTGTTTCCAGTGTCAGTATACCAGGCTACCACGCCCTGGGCAGGACCTAGGGTGACAGCTAGTTCTACAGTCACCAACCCCCTGGCATACATGTCCTATGCCCACCCTTCCTTCCACCCCATCACACCCCCCACCCGGCACAATCAGAGACCACAAATAAAGTCTCCATTGCCCAGGCTCCATTGGTGTCCCCTGTTCCAGAGATAGTTGGGAAAATATCGGCCAGTGATGTATCATGTCAAGTGTGTCCGTGCCCTGGGCTAGATAATCCGGGCACAGGAATGGGTGGAGGAGGGAGGGTGGGTGGGTGAGGGGGGGCAGTTTGGCTGGGCAGAGGATGTCTGGGGTACAAGTGCAGGACGGCCACTGCCACGGTGTAGGAATGTCCCAGTATAGCATTGAAGGGAATACATGTAGTGGTCGACACGGACTGTTAACTCGGGGGAGGCTGCTATAACAGTAAGTACTGCAGCTGATTGACAAAGCCAATTGAATGCTTTGATTGGACGTACAGTGGAACATGTCTTGAGAGACTACTGCATCTTGTGACACTTTACACTTTGTCTTCCAAGACAGCTACAGATTTAATCACTGGTTCCAATTATTCGAGACTCTACTTCATTCCGATAATAAACTTATTATGGTCTTTTGAGACAAGGGATCTTCATAAGAGTGGTCTCTCAGTATAGGTCTTACTGTAGTGTCATCCCAGCTGGTTAATGTGGGTGATGGGTTACTTGTCCAAAGGAAATTTCCATTAACCACATGATACAAGTATTAAAGGTCACTTCAGAGGCACTGTCTCGTACAACACTCATATGACCTGCCTGCTTCAGTATTGTGTTATCCTGAAGTAATTAAACTGGGAGGATTTATTACCACTACTCATGACTCGGGTACTATATCCTGATATCATGTACTATGAAACAAGAAAGACCGCTGGGATAGTGGGCAAACACTTGCCAAATGGGCAGAACTAGAAAGACCGCTGGGGTAGTGGGAAAACACAAAAACAGAGCTGTATCTTTTTGACAATTTTAGGATGATCCCGCAAAACATGTGACAGCTATATCTACAGGCATCTGTATATCACAGACACTCGATACGATAATGTGACGGTCCCCATAGTGACCAAGACTACTAAGAGTTTAAATAACGGTGGTACATGTAGTTTCAAAACCTGACTTTGAGAGGTGACATCTTCTAGATAAACCCAGAAGCCAGCAACACCATACGTTCTTGAATAATGTCACATTTTAACATACTAGGAAACTCTTATTTCTTTAAAAGAATCAAGGACATTTTCTGGCAATTTCGTATATATTTTCCATTTAAGCTCCCTGGTGAAATGCTTCATTGATTGTGTTCACCTGACTCAGCTCGTGGCATGCTGAGGGTTGAAAAATGCTCATCACAATGGATAGATCTATCTTATGTTTTCCTTAGCACTTACTGTGTATTGACCTGACATATCAGTTAAAAGCTGTCTGTCTACAGTTATTGCCTATTGCCTTCCTCCCCCCCCCCTCCCTCCCACCACTCCTTGAAAGCTATCCCAGCTTGCTTGATCTGGTTCATTGTCTGGCACTGGTGTGACCTATACGGTATTTATACCATCAAACACCCAGTGCCTTTCAAAAATCTTAAATGTTTTGGTTAGGAAGACCGATGTTTCCAAGTGACTGTTCCCTGGCGTTTGGAACCTATCATCTAAGGACTGTTACAACATTGAAATGCCTAGACAGAAAGCACACTGTGAGCTTATCAGAGCATGTGCGCATATTAGAATGAATGTGGTATCCCCTACCGTATCCAATAGCAGCCAGACCTGTATTCCTTCTCTATAATCCTGTGAGATTAGTGGCGGGAAGCTCTGAGGATTGGATGGATTACACCACTTCAGACATCTCGGGCTCTTCTACTGTGATAAAGCAGAGCAGGGAGCCAATACCTGACCCAAGACACATACTACCACAGATTGTAATATATATACATGGTATATCAGGCTATATTACTAGTAGTAGTGTATGGGGGAACAGAAGAAAGGCTGGATTTACACCACGGGTAGTCACCTGTCAGTGGGGAGTGGAGTATCACTAGTAATCAGCTGGATATCCCTGTATATGGATACAATTATGCAGTGGATTGTAAGTAACTACAGTGGTCCCTCTCTTAGTGGCCACTCTTAACAGAGGCCACCCTCTCTAATATGGCCGCAAAGTTTTGCCGATACTACTATGAATGCATTTACTTCTCCCTCTCGCCAAAGGCCACCTCTCGGATGTGGCCACAATTTCTTGGCAAATAGGGTGGCCTTATTAGAGAGGGAGTACTGTAATATGCTTTAAAAAAGAAATTCCCCCCCCCCAAAATAGTGAAATATAAAAATCCTAAAGCTGTCTGTATAAATGTTAAACCTTAGTATGGTTGTACATTTGTATAGGGAAGTTTTGTTTTTGTTTGAATGAAATTGAAAGACACCTCAACCTCCTAGGGGTTTGATCCATTTGAACTTAGTCTGTTGTCACTTGTTGGAGGGAAAATACAGGATTTTCTCTGAGGGAACACAGTTGACAATAACATTGCTTCATACTGAATGTTATTATTGTTAAATCCATTTATATCTTGTTCAAAACTTTATTTCGTCCATTCTTGCCATGGATATATCGCAATCCAGGATGCAGGTTGCCTATGTCATAGTATTGATTTTCTCTCCTGTGTATTTCCAGGCCAAGCAGATAGCTGGGAGAACCAAGCACAAGTTGCCATTGGGTGAAGATGCACAGGGTCAGGGTCAAAGTTCAAACCAAGGTCAAGGTCAGACGGTATCTCCACCAGCGCATCAGAGAGTAAAGCATTTATCTGGATCAACGGCGACCGTGAGTGCTGGAGCTCACTCCCCAGCACACCACTCTAGTCTGGCTAACACTAACATGAACAATACGAATGTCACCTCGATGCAGTCGTCACCAGTGTTGGCAACAGGAGGCGCTGCGCCTTCCAGTGGTGGTGGCGGAAAGCAGCGGTTTAACTCCATCGTAGCTCTGAGAGATGCTTTCAACTCAGGCGAACTTCGTTCCTACGGGTCCCCCGTAATGACACTGAAGGAAACCATAGACCAAATCCATTGGAATGGGGAGTTCAGTGACACCCCCAATTTCGAGGAGTTCCTTAGTAACAGTGCCTCACCGTCGCCAGTCGCATCTCGAGCATATCAGAAACAGGATTCCAGCACGTCGGTTGGTTCTTACGGTGAGGATGTCGCCATGGCAACATCCAGCCCGGATATGCACAGAGTTGCCAACAGCCAGGTGAGTCGTCAACAGTGATACTGTCTGTAATGACTACGGTATTTATTCTTTGATTTAATGTCCTCATTCAACCTATTCTTCCAGAGTTATTTAGACAATTTTCGAAACATCTTTGTTCATTTGAAGCTGAAAGCTGTCCAGAGATCATAAGATATTCCTAAACTTTTGTCACAACGTTTTTCTAATAAGTCGTGTATGTGTTATAAAACCCACCTGCATACATATTAGTAACTTTATGTTTACTACTACATGTATGTACTTTATCCCTTACTTACAGAAATTATTCACAAATACTTCATTGGGAATTGCAGCGTCATCAGTCTCAGTTATATGTTATGGTGTATGGCTTATTTCAAGAAAAATTATGTTAATAAGTTCTATCATTATTCCCGACCCAGAGAGGCGAGTCCTCCCCAGATTTCTCCAACAGACCACTCCCGGCCACACCACCAGGTAATGGCTTCAGGTCAAAGTTCAAAGGTCACAGGTCTTCAGGTCGCAAGTCCTCCCCTCCCGAAGTCACCAGACAGCTAAGTCAGCAGGAACCTGCTGGCTGTTCAAAGCCATCTACCTCGTCCAATGGTCATGCTGCGTCCGGTCATGTGAGTGGGGCTTCACGACCAATGTCTGACAAGTACCCATCAGACGGCATGGTTGCGGGTTCAAGTCCTGGCGGTGGTGGCAGTCACAGCGGTAGTGAGCCTGAAGATGAGGCAGGACCACCAGCGCCAACAAGGTATGTATATGATCTGTTGTCTGTTGAATGATTTAATGTGTGTGCGAAAAGAGTAATTTTGAATCTGAACTTTTGCCTCTGATTTTTACCAAGAAATTTAAATTAACAGTCAAGTTAGCATGAAATATTAATTTGATTGACTGCGGCCAGAACGGTATCTATTCATGAATAATCAAATTGTATGTTCAAAACAAAATTTTTGTGCTCATTTTGTTATTGGCCATATCAGGGCAAATAATTGCTGTTTTATTACAGTATTGCACTTTAGTTGTAAACTTACAATTTTCAAAGATTAGCGAGACAGTCATTGTAACGTTAGTTCATTTACCAGTCAAATGTTTCCCAGCCACTACCCATACCTCAGTTGTGATTGAGATGGTGAGGAACTAGCTGGCTGTGTATGTTCCGTCTGTTTAGGCTCAAGTTGATGTAATGCCTTTGGTATTTACTGGCAAGTGTGGTATACGGGGATGCTGCCGCCCAACCAACTGGGTGTAGCGTAAATGTCTGCAGTCAGCAGCACACACTTTACACAGAGAAGGTCAATGGCATATATTGCAATTTGTTCCATTTGGGAAGACTATATATCGATTGGCCCACCAAATTGGGGGAAATAGCTAGGGCAAGCTTTCAGCTGAGAAAATAAACACTCCCTCTGTTCAGACACTCTGCAGATGAGACCAGAATGGCAAAGAAAGAAATCGGCCCGATTCTCGGGACAAATGCATGCAAACTGGGTGTTATATAAACCAGAACCCAGACAATACAAAGGCTGCTCACAGGCTGTCCTCCGACCTTGCAACCCCGATTTGTTTGTCCATGACTTTGAAGCAGAATCTTTATTGTTACTTTGTCCGTGTCAGGGCATATATATACATTCTCTCAGGCTCCGCCTTGTAACAAATAACCAAGTTGTTAGTCCACATACAATAGCCAGTAATCCTGAAGTTTGTTCAGGGATATTCAAGTCTACATATTGGCAGGTGGAGAGAGACATCTTTGACTCTTGTGAAAGAAAAAACTAAAAACCGGTTTGCATATTAGAAACCTACTGGCTTCATACATGTATGCTTGTTTCTGACTGAATGGTTCTGCAATATAGACACTTTAGACAGCTGTTGGAAGCACACCATGAATAAGTCATATGTGGTTGAGGATATCTCGCCAGCAAGTTGCCATGCACGCTATACCAGTGCTTCTTCACCTTGTGTTATAGAAAACTGCCTTTCTGGCATTATTTTTTTAATTCCATGAATTCTAGCCGCAGCTGCATCCAGATCCTAAAGTAATATATACACCTGTGGAGATTGTGGTGATTCAGCCCTTTCAGTGCCCAGGAACTCTTTGAGTTTGTTTCTGAAAATCTCCCTTTTGGGATTTGACTTAGAAGGAATCTATTATTATTAATAGAACATGAAGAATGACAGATAAGCCAGGGTTGGAGTCCTTGATAATGCTCAAGTCTAAGTTGCGACTTAAGTCAGATTCTAAGCCACTTGCCTTGCTTAGATTCAGGACTTAAGTCAACTAGGCTTAAGCTGTATTTTCAAAAACTCAGAAACAGGGCTCAGCTGCCATCACCCTGTCCCTGTATACGTGTGAATAGCATGCGTGATGAGTGTGTATTGGCTGCAGTGGGATACAATGGCTTCATCAACCCACACTGCCAGTTCTCCATCACAATACATGTACTAGGCTACTGCCATAGTCTCTCCCTGCAGTCTCACCCTGGGGGCTCAGTTATACAAAAATCTTAAAATCAAGACCTTCTTAAGCATGGATCTGGCAGTTTTTGTGCAAGATATCACTGTCGCATTCTGAGTATAACGATACGAAAAATTACAAATACATTGTAAATGAAACTGTTACCACAGTCATTGCTGTTTTAAGTTCAGTTTAAGGGTTGTAGTGTTTTCAAGAAACTTTCGAGAACCCAATAACCGATGTTTGACACAGCTGACTGCCAGGTGTGGGAGGTACAGGTAGTTAGATCCACCAACACTGGCAGCTCTCACTGAGCAGGTATTACATATCTGACACAGCATCAGTTTCCTGTTACCGCCTACATGGGTACAGTACCTATATACCCGTACCTGACTTATGCTTGCTAACTACTGTCTGGCAGAGTTCAAGGCGAGTACGCGGACTCAGACGGATGTGGTGGTAATCATGGTAATGATTTTGCCGAAAAGCTCACGAAAAGAACCACCACAGCGAAAAGAACCACCTCATCGCTAACAGCATAGTTATTGGATAACTTGGCACTGTGGCAACTTAATGGACTCCACATCACTGCTATGAATAGGGGACAAAATATTATCCAGCCAAGATCATGCTCGACTACTAAAAAACAAAATTGCTATGTGAGTGGAAATTTTTGTCTAAAAGAAAACTCAGTGTAGGTGACAGGTATTGGGGCAGTTTCATATTGCCTGAATAATATATTAGGATCCATCCCTGGCACTGGTCTATTTATTACCAGGCCTAGAGGATATTGGCTCGCCAGTTTTATACACTTGTCTAATGACTACTGGCAGGCGAGGGAAAATATCAATAGCTGCAGAAACGTGCCGTGCCCGTACAAGAGGCCAGACTGATCGGCTATAGGCAGCTAAATATAACAAGACATATTACGGAGGGGAGGCTACCGGGTAGTAGCAATGGTGTCAACTTCTCCTTGTGGACATAACTACCCTCATCATTGATCATTTCACGGACAGTCATTGCTAAACCACTTGCCCTCCAGGTCGTTTGGTGTTGTTTTGGTTACCACCAGCGACCCCGATGGAATGATTTCTGGCCATGTTTTCTTCTCTCCGGACTTTCCCGGCTTCCAGAATTCCATTCTGAAGACTCCTGAGCCTCCTCAAGCCAGCTAGGGTGGGACTCTGCGGAATGAGACCATTAACTTATAGTGTGAGGGTACCGGTCAAATACCAACTACACCAGGTGTAGTTAATAGATCCGAGGCAGGGCGTAGCATGTGTTCGTGAAGTTTCCATTTCTTCACCATGTTACCTACTCGGTAAGCTTCTGGTGGATGCTGTAAGGATACATACATAGTATGAAAGAGGATTATGGGAATATGTCTGGATTGCATGCTAGGCATCACAGATGACTGATATATGATTTAGAGAGGATATGGAATTTGGACCATTTTCCATATTTCTCAACATTTGGCTTCATTTCATAATTGGACTATCCGAAGGAATATTGCAGACCATGAGTTTAAGATCAAATAGCCTAAGCCAACTGTGTGCAAAGACTTCAAAGCCGCTTGTTGAATGAAGATTTTGACATGATGTCTTGAAGTGAATGTCTGAAAAAAAAACCATGGCTTTCTGCCTCATCTTGTTGGAATCAAGTCATTCTGGACATGGTTGAGTGAAGTTACACAATCCATGAAAGGCTCAGCGATGTATGCCATAAACCACAGACATCCGGCAGGTCCTATGGCAGGCAGCCAGCCTGGCTCACTGCTCTAGGCCTGCGCTTCTCCTTGGCTTCAGAGTTTTATAGACATTTTGGCAAAAAGGTCCTGAGGAGATTTTGCTACACCGTCAGATTTATTATGGGCTTTATGTGCTTTCTCGGCTATGTCTTATCCAGCCCAATGAAAAGGCAGGAACCTTTTTCAGGAGAATAAAAGGATCACTTATAAAGATGGCAATATGTAAAGCATTACAGCATAAAAGTCGGATATAGCGATATAGCAACTCAGGCTTCCACGAATATTATTGGACGATTTCTGAATATGAAACCAAATATGGTTTCAGCGTAGAAGTGCCAGTGATATATATATATGTATATCAGTCCAGACAACAATTGAAGCACATCAGGTGGAATTACTACATTATTTTTACTGGATAATAGACTTAAATGGTGTCCATTGTTGTACCAGGATGATGGAACACTGAGGATTACACTATTAGCCGTAATTAACATGTTACATGTACCGGTATGTAGGTATGAGCAAACATATGTGTTTCTAGTCTCAAGAACCAGTGGCAAGTAAGAACCCTCCCTGATTGAGGATACGGAACATGACCAGCTAACTGTTTGTCCATGTAGAGGATTGGAAAGTCCACAAGAGCCAATTCTGCAGGCGGATTATAAATGTTGGCCACACAGCATGAGCTTAATCAAGAAATATAAGACCTGGCGTAAAAGACGCTGCCACTCTACAGGGTCAGCAGCCAGTTATGATAACAGGTCAGCGGGCAGTTATGATAACAGGTCAGCGGCCAGTTATGATAACAGGTCAGCAGCCAGTTATGGTAACAGGTGAGTCTCATACCCTGTTTACATTGATATAAATTTGACCGAGTTGAAACTATCTATAGAGTAATTTTCCTACCAGCGGTGCCAAAAGTATCAATTTCCTGTTCGGTGTAGCCAAAGTAACCTGGAGTAATGCTCAAACCGAATCAAATCCACCTCTATATATTCGGGTCAAGTTTAGTTACAGATAGATAGTTTGTTCACATCCATGGATTCGATTTGGTTTGAGCATTACCCTGGGTTATTGTGTTTTAATCCTAAGTAACATATTTGTATTCCCAATTGCTTTTGGTAGTATGAGCAGACAATGGAATATATAAATATTACCATGATTACCACTATATGTGAACAGGGTAAGAGGTAGGGACGGAGGGTATTACAGGTAGAACATTGTAGTCTTATTTGAAAAAAAAATAAAAATAAATAAAAACTCTTGATTCAAAAATAAAATATAATGTTTGGGTTTAGGCCGATTTTATACACCTGATTGAGCAGTAGTTGGCTAAACTCAGCCAAGCAGCACCATCAGGTGAAAGATTAAAGTGCTGCAAACTAGGGCTCCACATGGGTAAAAAACGAAGTGTGACACGGGCACTTTAAAAGTTGTAGAATTGGACGTGGCCCTTGGTAAAAACTATAGAAAGTGACGTCAAAATCTTATAAAAATTGTAGAATCGATGTTGAAATTTTTTAGAAAACAAAAATCGACATGAAGGTCTTAATATGTAATTACAATATAAATATATATGTAAAATGTTTATAAAAAGTGATGTGAAGAAGTTAAGTTCTTACAAAAAGGGACATGGGACACAGAAAATAACAATAAAAAGTGAAGTGTGACACAGTGTAAATTATTTGGACCCATGTAGAGCTCTACTGGTTGACGAAGACAGCCAAACACACAACAAAGCCACAATCAAGACAGAACGAATTGGAAACCAGCAAATGACAAAGACACGGCACTGGACAGAACCTTAGACAAGAGTTAAACGGCACAGAAGGGACACAGACTTGAGACACTAGACAACACAGGGCAACACAAAAGACATTATTGGTTTCCCGCCCAAACCAACCCCGGCCACATGAATATATAACTGCAGGTGTTCCACATTGGGGCTGTCACAGTTTTAGAGCCAAACGAATGTATTTTCCCCACCTCTATGACTGATTTTTTTCACATTTGAAAGTTGCCATGTGTGCAGACAGGTTTTACCTGCTTATTCATCAGATATCAGGAACGTCATGCATGGATGATTGTATTGAATGGTTGGTGTGTGCAGCTACGCTTCAGGTCTTGTAATGCTCTGTCTGGGCCAGACTAGAAAACTCAGGAGCCCATTTCACAACTTATTATCGGTGATGAAAAAATGTTTGAAACTGGAAATGGCGATTTCTGTGCAGCGAAATAAACAATTATTTCCTATTCTGTACTTCGTTGACGGTAAACTGGAAAAGACAAAAAAGTACAACTGTAAGGGGATTGAACCCTTCCCGATGCAAAGAGAGCGGTGTGTCCTATGCGCGGTCCTACTAAACACAGGAAAACACCGAGAACCATAGAAAATCATCGGAAACCACAGGAAAGCACCGGAAAACAGTCAGAAAACACCAGAAAATACCTCAAAATTGCACG
>JAAUYG010250679.1_pt1 | contig 11603 bp, 6 predicted proteins | sample 7278091 | NCBI WGS metagenome assembly JAAUYG01 (sample SAMN14350201, study PRJNA611818) | marine sediment metagenome | isolation source: surface marine sediment (0.6m) | place: French Polynesia: Moorea | collected 2018-08 | reverse complement strand
CCCCCCACACCCACACAATGACCGCCACACTATCCCTCCACGCCTCACTACCGAACTCCCCTCTCACCACTCCCCACCCCCCACTCCCCACCCCCCACCCCCCACCCCCCACTCCCCACCCCCTCTTCCTCGGCCATATGGATAACGAGATAAAAGGGGAAAGTGCCCCAAACAATTAATTTTCGAAATCGCGATCCCTGCGGATGTATGCATGACGCGAAAGTTGTGATTTACTAATTTACCAGGCTCCGAAACAGAAAAAAAGTAGAGCTATTTTCTTTTAGAAATGGCTTCGCATATGTGCCAAATATTGAAAATTAAATTTGGTTTCTCTCAAATTCTCGGTGGAGGGATGAGGGCATGTATATTTGACGCCAAAACGAGGAACTCCACAGGAGTTGCTAGACAATTTCTGTTCCTGATGATTTTCACGGGCAGAGGTTCTTTTTATTTTCAAATTATTACCTCGTTCGGTCCTGAGCCATTTATCCATATATTAAATTGCCCTGCGTAATACGGCGGTGTCTTGTTGGTGTCAGTTTTCATGATTAATATTTTGGTAGCAGCCTTAAAATTTCAGTTGTAGAAATGTCTCGAGTCTTAATGTAACACAAATGATGTATGCGGGATGCAGCATCTTTTGGCTTTCCGTCCTAGAAGCCTACGCTGCCGCGATAGTGTAGGATACTACCAGAGGGATAGTCTCTCAGACTTTATCATACAACAAAACTATATACATGTAAATACAAACAAAACCAGCCTTTTTTTCGAACTACAAGTGAAGAGCTGTGAACTTCCTTGCACTGCTATCAGATATAGGTTTGACCAGGAAACACTACTGACGACCACAGGGAGGTGATTGAGTAGGAAGCTTTATAGCCCCTTTTGCGCGAAATCCACACTCGTAAAATGGAAACCTACCCACAGCATTGTGTATATGAGACACATATACTGTGGTCCCTGCGATTTAACACCCATCTACTTAACAGTTCCCTAAATTTAAGACCAGTCATTACTGACATAACTTATATTTCAATATAACTATCCCTCTATTTTAAGACCACCTTCAATTTAAGACCACATTTTCTAGCTGAAAGGGCGGTCTTAAAATGCAGGGACCACTGTACCATACACTGCCTGGTTTCAGGATGCTTATAATCACGAGGACTTGTATTTGTTAATTTAATTTTCATATATATACATGTACCTATGCACAGATTAACATGTATACATATTGATATAACAAAAAATAAAATAATCGATACCAGAGCTCGTGGGTACAGTGCGGATAAGTGTTATACAAAATAGTTTGTGCCACTTCACTAAGCTGCAAGTGATCCCGATAAACTAAGTCGTGTGGCCTATGCAGGGAAGTAATATATGGATCTGTAACCTGATTGGTTAAGTTATAATCTTCCTTTTGTAAACCAATATAAAACGCCCGCCCTACGCGGTGTTATGAAATTCCTGTTCAGACACACGGGACTTTCTGCTGCCCTCCAGTCAGAAAGCGGATTACACAATAAGCCCATCACTTCTGATCTGTACACCACTGCCAGTTGCAATGATGACAGTACGCGGCATGATACTTCTGCTGGCTTCGGTGCTAGCGGTAATTGCCTCTGGACGTTCTATCATCCACAGCGGACCATACAGTCGGATTGGTAAGAGAGACGTCAACAGCAGGCACGGATTGGCATGGCACAATACCACTGAGAGTTGTGGCGACTTGATGGTACTGCATAACGCTACGTATCACTGTCTGGGCAACTTATTTGACGTGGCAGCGCACGGTTATCCTTGGTCTTCTGCAACTTGCCCAACGGAAACTCCCAGAAATGTAATCGACAATCTGAGAGATGCCCTGGATTCTCTCAATTATATGTGTTACATTCACGACAGGAGTCAAAGGTGCTTGTGGGAACACGATATTAAGGATTTCTGTGTGCCCATGATAACGCAAGTAGGTTTCCTTACAGCAGATTTCCAGTTTATCTGTCATCACCGACCACGTGATGAGAACCTGGTCCGCTCCCTCCAATGTCTTCAGGAGAAGCGCCTGATGGTGATGCTGTATTTTCATATAGCGAGACGCTGCCGTGGCTTCGGCATTCTGGATGACGTTATGAGACGAGGGAAAAATGCGTACTTTTACCGTCTTAATATAAACCCCGTTCACTACAATATGTTCTACCAAATACCGCTGCATTGTCTTCCAAGACATGTCATCACCACTTGCATCAGACCGCTAATAGACGATTACTGTGGGGCAATGACCGCTGATCTGGTGCAGCATTATCTGCTGTACCGTCTGGATTGGTTTGACCAAGCTTATGGATCTGTCAGGCTATCTTCTGATATTTGCGACAATGATATTGGCTCTAGCTACTCACCAGATGTTCCGCGTATCCCACCATTGCATGGTAAGCTCGGCTTCCACAAAGTGTTAGAGATGGCTGCGCCGGGGACAGCCTTGGACACTGCATTCGGAATGTTTGTCATTTACGAGGTGCAGTCGGTCTCTGTGGAGGAACTCTGTGAATATGGGACAATAGCCTACAGCGGATGTGTGATGTCTTCAGACGATAAGTCCGAGAGGAGCAAGTTCAACATCTTACAGTTTGCTCATAGACTAATACTTAGCGTTCCCTACCACGGGTCTCATTGTAACAGACTGGAGGTGTTTACAGCATGCTGGAACCTGCTACAGGAGATCTGCGGGCCTAAGGTACGGCGATTTGAACAGCACGCTACTCTCTTAGTGGAAGGATGTAAGATCCAGTCGGAAATGGACACTGCGGGATGCCACTGGCAGGATATGCTGTTGTCACACTACATCCGGGCCAGCCAGGTGACCGTCTGGCCGCTCGGTGGCCAGTGTACAAACAACCCCATGTGGCTAGAATGTAAAGGCTACCACATCAACGTCGTGACCAAGGATCTAGACAAGGTTGTCTCACTCTTACAACCCGGGGTGGAAGAAATTTCCAGGATATGTGGGCCGACACCTTGCCAATCGAGTTCAGGTTTTATTAAGAAAGCTCCGGTATTGGCAGCATGATGCTTTCAAGGGCTTCTCAAGCCCAAATTTACCTCCGCATGTCTAGAAAAAACATTATGTGAAATACAAACTGTGCAGTTTCGTGGTATTTGCAGGTATTTTGGAAGCATTTGGGGTACACACTTCAGGCAAGTTTTAACTTACACAAGTATTTTTATAGTGGGGTTCGCATTGTCCGTATTTGGAGAGAAGAATAATCATGTCCTATCCCTTCTGGAGTTATGCGCTCATGTTTATTTTAAGCAACACAATGTCTGCATTAACTCGGAAATCGTTACTCACGTTGATGATCAAAATATCAGAGCCCCATGGTTAGGTTATATACACTGGTATTTTGATAAAGCAAACTCGTTCATTTGGCGCTCATTTCAAACTCATGTTCAAAATATGATAAGCATTTTTCAAATAAAAGTGTTAAAATGTCGACACGCTCTACATACTTGCGTCGTTAATGCTCAGGTCACAAATAAGCGGCGCCAGGTCAATTTTGCGTGGGAATCTTGTGATGGCCAGTTGGCGGCCAGCAAAACGCTATCGCACGGCAAAGTTACAGGGATTATAGAGGCATAAACCTGCTAAATACCATGTACAAATTGTTTACCAAAAACTGAAGTGGAATATTCTTGAGTGGAACGGGTATGCCTCCATAGACTTTCCGTCTCCATTGCAACATGCTTACCGGAAAGGACTGTAGTCTCATGACCTCTTTTATGTTATACGAGTCGGTGTATATTCCTTAGAACGTGGTTCAAACGCGTATTGGCTTTTAGTTATGTTAAAGGCGTTTGCGAATTTTGTTTGGTATTCCCTGTCTATTGTACCAAATATATGAACTTGGTATACTATGCAATCATTTTCCCCCTAGTAAGAGCACTGTATTTCGATCTTCATATATTTGTGTTCTCTACGATGGTGTTACGCGACTCTGCTTCCCTGTATTACACTCTGTACGTCAAGGGGATTATATTGTCTTAAACACTTTATTGTACCACAGTGACCTATCAAAAGCATTACAACAGTTACAGTCATTGCTGCGGTGCACCTTCGCAAGCTGTCGATGATTTACTACTATCTCTGACTAAAATAGTTTGCATTCAATGACGGATATTGCTCCTAAACATGCCACTTCGTGGCGGCATAAGCTTAAGCCGTCAACATTAAGTGTTTTTGTGTTTTTTGGTGACAGTACAATAAAGCATCAACGTAACCCAAAGTTTCGTGAATAGTAGCTGGGTTCAAGCAGGGTTAAGGACGTCTCTGTGAGGGTACATATGTGGGTGTTCTGCTTAACACGAAACACAAGGAAGTGCTAGAAAGGCATTGAGAAAACTGCGCAGCCGCTTCATGTCAGTTATAGCACCTGGGTTGGACAAATTGGGATTCCACCCATTCAATGTCTATGTGTTCCATCATCGAGAAGATACGAACGTCAAAATCGTCCTTTTTATTACATAGGCTTGCCGTATGGCCTGTTACAACAGCGTATTGTCATTGTTTTCTGTATTACAGAGGACACTACTGGTAACTTTTCAAAGCTTGATAATTCTTAATTGTTGTCTGACTGTAGACTCGGACTAACCACCGGCCGTACAATTTTAATACTTGAAGGACTACATGGATGTACTCGATATATTTTCTTCGTAGCCAGCGCAACCCTCACCCCTTCACCTCCACCGCCTCACCTTGCATCCGCACATGCCTTCGAAGTTTGCATTGCGCGACTCCGCTCCTAAAATACATAACTTTTCCATAATAATAAATATGCGTTGGTTCACCCTGTCGTAAGAGGCATATACAGCACACTGACAATAAGATTCGTATTGAAGGTGCCTGTAAAACTTTCACTGGTCACTGCTTACAAACTTGGCATGGCATTTTGAACTATTTTTTGTACACAAGTTTGATTTTGTACACAAGTTCGATTAGTGCTGCCACACAAGGCTCTGACTGCCGCTGCTGTGGTAGATAAACATAAAGGTGTATCAAGAATGTGTTAAACGTGATCCCTTTGGCTCTAGGAGAATGTCTGTATTGTTGAAGATAACTCTGTGCAAGTCTAATGTTTAATATGCCATGTGACCACCATAATTCAATAATTTGTTTATTAACCTTTGCATGCTACAAAACAATCATCCACTCTGTCTTCTTGTGATTTCCGGGGTGCCCAGCGTGTGGTTGACAGTTGACATGCTGATTATTTTCTGAATATTTATTCCAACCCAAGATGTTACAGTTTGTTTTCTCGGACTGTTTTATATTCATTGCATTGTTCGAGTAACAGCTTTTGTTGTGTCGCCGATGGGTAACACGTCACCACCAGCAGCGGTACAGGTACTTAGTACTGTATAGATTATTTAATGATGGCTAATCTGATGTATGACTCCTGTCTTTTTTTAACAAGTGGAGAACTGGTGATTCGTTGCTTGAGCTTCTCTGGCTAAACAAGCCTAAGGTTATAGCAGTTTATTCGAGAGTCCATTGCACACATTAATTTTAATGTATTATTATTATATAGTTTATGCCCGCATCATTATTTGCGAAATCAAATAAAAGTGTTTCAGAACTACCTTCCTGTTTTCTTTTCTTTCTTTATATCTGTACAAGTTAGAAACAGGAAAATATCTTGCAGAAAAAGCGGCACCTGTAGCAGGGGCACCATCAGCAGAAGTAGCAGCAGCAGAAGTAGTAGTGGTAGTAGTAGTAGTAGCAGCAGCAGCAGCAGCAGCAGCAGCAGCAGCAGCAGTAGTAGTAGTAGTAATAGTAGTAGTAGTAGTAGTAGTAGTAGTAGTTGTTGTAGTAGTGGTGGTAGTAGTAGTAGTGGAAGTAGTAGTACTAGTAGTAGTAGTAGTAGTAGTAGTAGTGGTAGTAGTAGTAGTAGTAGTAGTAGTAGTAGTAGTAGTAGTAGTAGTAGTAGAAGTAGTAGTAGTAGTTGTAGTAGTATTTGGTGTAGAAGAAGCAGTAGTAATAGCACAGCAGCTCTTGTATTAGTAGTAGCCGCAGATGTAGCAGCAACGTCATCAACACAAATGTATCTATATACAGGTGACGAATAAGTTAATTAAACCTGTCACATCAGACAGAAACATGCATATTTTCACGGACCATCCGTAATTGTGTTTTTCCAGGTACCTACCTGCGAGGATTGGAAACCACAGCGACCTTTGACCCCCAAACACAAGAGTTCATTCTGCACAGCCCTACCTTGTCTGCTTCCAAATGGTGGCCTGGTGGCTGTACGTATACCCATTTGTCAAACTGTTGTTCTAAATACATAAAAGATATGCAATACGCTGGCACTGCCACCCGTGATGTGCGGTCACCATCAGCTTGATCAGGGAAACTACAGAAGCCCCCGTTCTGGCTGATTGAACGTGGCATTTAAACATCATGACGGAATATCTTGAAGCAGGGAGGGAGTACTAGCTCATGCTCCCCCCCTCCCTGCCTGTCACTGTCAACAAAGACGACCAAAATGATAGCACTAGAATAATTGTAATTTTGAATAACGCCGACATACATTTGTCTATTTGAAATACATTACTCTATTTGTATTTTTTATTCGGACCTAAAAGTTACTTTTTAGGTCCGATGCCTTCGACCTTATCAGGACCACAAGGGACTGAATAAGGCTCCTAGTGTTTTATATCCCAAATATACCCGTTATACCAGTTCGTTTTTCTTCTTTTTAACTTCTTCTTACCTGCTAGTCTGACTACAATAACGAATTTGCATTATTTTGTGGCTTTTTGTCGCAGTGGGTAAGACTACCAACCACGCCGTAGTGATGGCTCAGCTGTACAGTCAGGGTAAACACCACGGTCTCCATCCGTTTGTCGTCCAGTTCCGTAGCTTGGAGGATCACCAGCCACTGCCGGGTAAGTAGTAGTAGTGGTAGTAGTAGTAGTAGTAGTAGTAGTAGTAGTAGTAGTAGTAGTAGTAGTAGTAGCAGAAATAGTAGCAGTAAGAAAAGAAATAGTAGTAGCAGTACTAGAAACAGCAACAGCAGCAACAGTAGTATTACTATTATTGTTATTATTATTATTATTAGTAGTAGTAGTAGTAGCAGCAGCAGCAGTAGCAGTAGCAGTAGCAGTAGTAGTAGTAGTAGCAGTAGTAGTAGTACTAGTAGTAGTACTAGTAGTAGTAGTTGCAGTTGTTACAGTGGTAAAGAAAGATCACTACCTCTTCCATGTCGTCTATCCAACCCCCGTGTCCCTTCTGCAGCTCCTTCACCTTGGCTTTGTCATTGAAGATCTTAACCCGATCACCAGGAGAATACTGTCTTACCTGTTCAGTGGATAAATAAGAACTGACGTGTACATGTACAGTGAACCCTGTCTTTAAGGCCACCTGAGAAATAGGGACAAACTGGGAATTAAGGGCAGCTACTTCAGTCCCTAAGTCTATTTAGTACATAGAAATGGACCTGGGAAATAAGACCACCTCAGAATACAGGACAGTTTTTGACAGTCCCTTGGGTGTCCCTAATTCCCAGGTTTCTCTGTACATGCGCTGTCAGAAAAGGATTTTTCGGATATGTGGCAATTAACATTGGTATTGGAATTCAACTTATACTTGCTGTCGTAATAACCTTATAGAAGCCATTATAAAATGACTGGGTTAAATCTTAATCATATGACCTTAACTGCACATCAATACCGATGCAGCATTTATTTTTATATAAGAACAGTTTTATTGTATGTTGACTGTATTGCCTAAGTAGATATATTTGTAATTTACTTGGAGCTGTATAGTCGGAACGGGCAGCAGTTAACTATTTGTTATTACAATATATTTCTATACGAACCTTGAGTATGTATAATTATAATAAACTGTCAAAGTCCACCTAAGACCTAACAGATGTAGATATAAATCTGAGTATTTTATTTATTTATTTATTTATTTAATACAAGACCAATATCTAACCAGAGTTAGAACTTCCGGGTTGAGCTTCCAAGTCTCTGAGAACTGGTCATACTTGACCAGGATATCGTTTCCAGGGAATAAGACAGTTCCGGTCTGTCCGATGCACTGCAGAAGACAAAGCATGCAAAGAGTGAAACAAAACCGGTCGATGCTGACAAAGAACTTCCAATCTGGTTTTGATTCCTATACCGATTGTGCCTGCAGTGCGATACCTGCACACTGATAAACTATGTATACATGTAGGTATGTCCTTATTTCTAGGAATTCCATGTATTAATTTCGCTATAATAAAACAAACTGTTTGGTATAAATAGTAAATTGATTTGCCTGTAACATTAAGATTCCTGTGAACACAAGTGTTCTTAATGTACATTTATTGTAACTTGCATACACATCGAAACCGTCTTAAATTATCTCTAACCTGTGTGTACACTATTGACCTAAATGGTCATCACACACTTACACAATTGGCATTTTTAACTCACTCAGTAAAATGTCATCGGAGTATCACAACATTAAAAGACAATATTTGATTTGTGAGGCCTTTATTAGCCGTATTACAAGACGTTTGATAAGGCCACTACCGAACTGTGACAAACCTTTCTATTCCATATTATACAGCATCTACCTAACAAGGGCCTCAGGGGCCTTGGTGCTCTGGTTGACATTTTGCTCGATGAAACGAGCATAGCTTTATGGATACTGACATTTTAGCTGAGGTAAATTATCTTCAAAGTGTCGATTACTTTTAAAGTTTTGCAGATAGCTAGAAACATTAATAGCCTGTATTTACCCCCCGATTACCATGCTTTTCATAAAGTTTGGTTGAAATTGGATGAACATCGGAAATTTTGCAAAGTGCACCGAATGACCTCAACTGAACTCTCAAATGACCTGACCCGAAAGGTATTTCCTAGAACCGCCAATCCCAAATTGTCATCCGTTTCGGTCTACGGCCAGTCCTTTTCAAGATATTGCACATTTTATGATTTTCCTATTGACTCCCATGTTAAAATTTCAAAGTGTAACAAAATTGTAAAACTTGGCAGATTGCCAAGAAAAGTAATAGCCTGTATTCCCCCCACGGTAGCCAGTGCCCTCACGAAGTTTGATTGGCATTGCAGGAAACCTATAGGACTGGGAGGGGTAGCCTTTTGAAATTGTCAGCGCCATATGGTCCTGTGTTAACAAAAAATTCAAAGTGTCACATTTTTTTTTAATTTTCAGCAGATGCCCAAAAGAAAGTAACAGCCTATATTCCCCCATGACTAACATATTTATCATAAAGTTTGGTTGAAATCAGGCTGAAACTGTGGGAGAAAATAGCGTTTTGAAATGTTAGCTCCCTAGTCCCAAGGGGTCCCATGTTAACGGTATAGAAAAACAAAATCGTAAAAATTTGAAAATAAAAAATGTTAAAAAAAGAGAAGAGACAGACTGGAGATATGACGGATATCTACAGTTTCACAAAATTTGGCCTGGATCCATGTAGCGGTTTCTGAGAAACCTGAGTTAACGAGCGGACGACGGACAGACGGACGATGGACGAGACTCGCCTGTAATATGACAGTAGCTCTGCTGACAAAGTCAAGCAGAGCTAAAAAGCACGTGGCAACCATTCTTGGATGATATACAAAGATGAGTATGTCACCTGACCTTTGCCATTTTAGGGTTCCATCCCCCGTGGTCTTGCTGCATCGCTTCTACTATGTCCTGCTCCAGTTCGATCCGGACCCTGGCTCCAGGTCTCAGCCTCTTGGCCTTCCCAGAATCGTCATCGTCATCTGAGTCACTATCGGCCACTTGCGCGAGGGCCAACAACAACCGCCCCAAGCCCCCCATTACATCTTCTTCCGGTTCCTCAGCCTAAATACAAGATATGTGGCCTTCAAATATCTAATTGGAAATGACTCGAATCACACAGAAATTTGTGTTGGTTCTGATGCAGTTTCCTTTGCCACGTGGTCAGTTCATGAAGCTAAACGTTTCGCCGCTACGTCTTTCTGTACAAATGTAACACATATTCATACCCCGTTTTACACACATATAAATAAAACATATTTAAGCATATACATATGTAACGCATGGGTCTAGAGCAGGTTCTTAATGTTATCAGTTTTCTACCTTGGTAAGGGCTTCAGGATTAATCATCCATGTGTCCGATGTGCTCTCAAAGTGTACCATTGGTCCTGGGGGAAGCACGGAACGTACCTTGCCCACTTTTCCTATGCACTGAAAATTGACAGTAATTCATCCATTTTGAGACCTGGGCCCGAGTTCTTGAAGATACGTAAGTCTAAGGTTTGGCTTATGTCGGCAATCTAAGCAATGTGACTGGCTAATAATCTGACTTAATTTCAAAAACTCCAGCTTGGTAATCTGACTACATGTTCCACATGAGATATTTGCGGTACAAGAGGACACAAACTGTTAAAGCATTAACATTGTTTTGCCTGGACTACATGTAGCACATACCTTTTCAATCAAAGAGGAAACAAAAAGGTCAATAGGGTATGTTAGTTAGAATTCAGCACCGTTAGCCTAAGAGTAAAGTCTAGCAACGGTATTATAATAGGTAGAGCCCTTTGCAACAATATACATTGTTTCTTGCAAAGTTTTTAAATACACTGAATGCCCCCACATACATGTAACCTTTACATATCCATAATATATAGATGTACTTGCTCAGTCTCAATGTGTCCCTAATTCTCTTTATGAACACCCTTTGTCAGATCGTGTTCTTAATTCACCATGATATGTGTAATATATTTTGCTGTCAATAGCGATAAAGGTCAAACTAGAACGTAACATTTAGAAAACACTTCTCGGTACATTTTACCCTTTTAATTGGATCACTAGAGGGGCTCTTTACGACAGAACTGTAGCAGTAGTGTTTGGAAAAAGGTAGCTTTCGCTAAAAACAAAAGTGTACAAAATTAGCCTAAATTGATCTTGGCATATCCTAGGTTAAACGAACCCCTTGTTTAAACAGGCCACCTAAAATACGTGCGTGTCACTCTACAACCGGTCACGTTTGAAATAATTGACCTGGTATGATGATAATTTTAAATTTTCGCTTTAAAATTATTTAAAGATAAAATTTTAAAATTGCCTGCGTAACTGTTATGTACACCAGAGCGTGGAACCTTTAAAAAGTGTACTGAACGCCAGAAACATAGACCCTGACATGCAATTTCGGAGAAAAGTCAAACAATATATGCAGATATGTACGATCGATAAATAAACCCATATCACTGGCTCAGCTAGTATACATGTTCAGCTAACAGTATGAGAATGTATAATTCCATATTTTAGTTGAATTGAACGCTGTGCTGATGCATATATTTATAATGACGACGATTTCTTTCCGTATTTGTTTCGGAGCTTGATTAACGTGAGAATGTTTCAGAAATACAATGAAACCTGGGAATTAAGGACACCCAAGGGACTGTCAAAAACTGTCCTGAATTCTGAGGTGGTCTTAGTCCCCAGGTCCATTTCTATGTACTAAATAGACTTAGGGACTGAAGTAGCTGCCCTTAATTCCCAGGTTGTCCCTATTTCTTAGGTGGTCTTAAAGACTGGTTTCACAATATTATCAGTTTGCAAGCTACAT
>JAAUYG010028223.1_pt1 | contig 11603 bp, 7 predicted proteins | sample 7278091 | NCBI WGS metagenome assembly JAAUYG01 (sample SAMN14350201, study PRJNA611818) | marine sediment metagenome | isolation source: surface marine sediment (0.6m) | place: French Polynesia: Moorea | collected 2018-08 | reverse complement strand
TTCAGAGGAGATGTCGTTTGAAATTTTTACTCCCATATGGTCCTATGTTAACGAAAACGAAAAAAATTCGTAAGAAATCAAAATTTTAAAATTTTGAAAAACAAAAAAAAATGGTCTGGAGATATGGTGGATAGGTACCTGTCAGTAGAATTTGGTGTCAATCCACTTGACGGTTTCCGAGAAAACGATGTCTACGGACGGACGACGGACGCCCGCGTGGCGACAGTAGCTCTGCTGTGCAGTAGCACAAAGCAGAGCTAAAAATAAAAGTGTGAGCAATACTTGCAACTCCCACTAGGATATGTATAACCAAATCACTATTTTTTTTTTCAACTGAATTTACAGAGCCTTTGATTTGCAGTCATCGTGCCAGTGGACATTATTATAAGCACCAATGATAACAAGTATGTTTGAATCAGTGCTATATCAAGTTACTAATTCGTATTTGTATTTGATTATTCAATAGAAAATAGTCAAATAACTTCTCTATTATCAGTTGGTGTTGGTTGCAAGTGAATGCATATCCACATGAGCATACAATGTATATTAATTTTATCCATACAATACTTTTAACAATTTCAGAATGATAAGTCTTAGCCAGTTACCCTGCCAATGATTATTAGTCAGTGATTATTAGATATAAATGTATTGCCATCAAATTCTTAATAAATCTGTGGCATAATAATACATGAATGAGTCAGCAATTTTCATTTTGCCATTTTCAGCTTCATTTCCCAAATTGAGTGTAACACCCAGGTGTGTGGAAATGTAGGGTATTATGGTAGCTTTACAGACTTAAACCCTCCTGAAGGCTGACCAGATATAGGGCACACAGAGGTTGTCCCTTTCTGGAGCAGAGTGATTAAGGACCAGGCCGGGATTACAGTGCAGATAACAAAATGACGGCACACTCAAGCCCTGTCACCTACCTTGGTGATCTATGGAGGTCGTCCACAGGATGATGTTGTTAACTGTGACATCCTGTCAGCTTCATCACAAGAGGACCACATTGTCTATTGGATGCATCTCCCGCAAATGCAAAACGTACAATGTCATAAGGGTCACACTGGAAAGGGAAACAGATGAACAGGTAGCTTTTAAGTTTTAATGAGGTTGAAAAAATAATTCTGTTCATGGATAATGATTGTGCTTGATAAAGCATCTACAATGTACAGTAAAAAAACTGATGTGAATAAGAATTATAGTAGCCTCATATAACTAATGTTTATAAACTTGGCACTATACGAATTGTCTAAGATTTAATTGGTCAGACTGCATAATTTACAAGTAAGACCATTAGCAAATACTTTTTTCTGGTCTGAGTTTTGTATCAATTTGAATTAAACCTAAATACCTTATACTTAACTGCTACAACATGTACCAGTGAAACAGCATCAAGCATAGCATTTACAAAACATATGTCCATCATCAGTTTTTCCCCATAAATATGGAAAGCCAATGACAGCTTCTAGGAAATGTGTTTATATTTATTCATATGTATCACAATTTACTTGTCACAACCTTCATCTATACATATCCCACTTTTATACCATACTACCATGTGACAAATCCTTTTGTACTTTCTGAAGACCAACTTTTCTACTTCCAAGAATTTCATATCTGTCCATCTGAGCCTAGATTAGATCCCCCCAGCGAGTCTTAACAGCCATAAACTGTGCTATGAAAATCACCAGCCATGCTGGCTCCAGGTGATGGGGCCTACACTTCCTGTTTTCCCCTCCCAGTTTGGTTTTAATGATAGTCACATCATATTTGTCAAGCAGTAAATCTTGTTAGCGCCTTGTCTGGACGTCTTCGTTATTTCTCGTAAATATTGCCCAACGCTTCCATATCTAGTGTCTAAATTGGTGCTCGGGCCTGTGTCTCTTCCCGATTTATTTGTCATATAGATTAGTTATATCACTGTCTGCTGGACTGTCTGCCTGTCATTCTCATGGCCCTGCCATTGTCAACGTGGCCTCTGCCTGCGCCGCTGGACCATATTTAAGACAGGGGCATTACATGCATCTATTGTCACCATAAATATGACTGTGATCAGGCGCAATGACCGAGGGGGACCAGTGGTCGCCAAATCTCCTTTTCTGCTCCCCTACGACCCATTCAGGACTAGGCAATCACCCAAGGAACAGAAAAATGCCATCATTTGAATTATATTCACCGGGGACATTTTCCTGGAGGTTAGAAATGAAGCTTCCGACATAAATCCTCCGGCTTTGATCCAGGGATTTGGGCAGGAAAATCGCAGGGTGAGTAATAGCCTTGCTATGCGGCCGGCGACTGAGCCACTTAATTCACAACTGCTTTAATTGAAATATTGAACTATATGAGCTGGGGGCACATGATATGTATGCATTGCCTTCATTTTGTGGTAAAATCCCTCCTGCTATAAGGGATAGACGGGTATTTGGGGGAACTATTTCAAGTTGTCAATTAGTCCATGCCAAGTCTTTAGGGAATGGAAATATTTCTTGATTAGCAGGGAGAATTTCATCTTGCGGTCTTGTAGAAAAGGGAGTGATCAGTATGCCAGCAACTCCACTACTAATGGCCCCTGAGCCTAGCTCCAGATGAAATTGAGCCCTCTCTCGGCCAACAAATCGCCCCCTGGGGCAATAACGCTGGCTTAACTTGCCAAATTCTGCCAATAACAATTGTCATCTTAAAAATGGGAGGGACAAATTAAAGCAAGAACCAGCCAACAGTTTTGGACAACTCTTTGGAAATCTTAATCAACTCATAAAGCCATATTGGTAAAATTGTATTGTGATGTAGATATATGTGACTCTACTTGGATTACTTACTGACAGAGTGGAAAGAGTACTTGTGAGATGAATAAAGAGCCCTTGTGAGATGAATATCTGTGGTAAGAAATGTTTCATTGGGACCATGCAGTTTATCACAAGCCTTTCACATTTGTTGTATAAAGACTGTATGTTATTATTATTATTATTATTATTATTATTATTATTATTATTACAGAAATTATATGAACACAGCTATGGCATAAATTATATGAAAATCCTTTCGCAGCTCATAGCTGTTTCCAGTTTATGTATACATTTTTGTATTAAGTTCTTGATATCAAATATTTTAGTAAAATATAAATTCATACAAAGCATATCTGCGAAATTTAAATCTGCAAAGTCACTTTACTTTCTTTCTAGAAAGCAAGAATTTATCCACCAATCATACAATACTGTGCTACTAAATCATGCCAGATAACACCATTTGACAACTACTCATACTTATGAAAAGTGTAAGCATTTCCTCAAAGCATCTAAAACTCAACCACAAACCCACAGTTCTACACATCAGGCGAAGTCCATGGGCATGTTTAATAACCTTGCCGATCTTGAGAATGCTGAGGGACACCATTTTCTCCAGTAATTTATGGCTGAATACACTGCTGAAGTACAACTACAAATGTGGGTAAATCAAATCAGTTCTGGTCATTTTAACCCAGCAAGATGGGGAATATAGCTGGGTCTACCAACACAAAATTTCGTCCATTATGTCGCGAGTGCGCCCCTTTTTTAGGGAGGAGATAACCATATTTCTTACGCTCATCTTCCAGGGTGGGACTATGGAAAAATGTTTGTTCTCCTGCTCAAATTAAGTTCATAAGCATCCATGGGCTGCAGCCAGAAGCTCAACTAAAGGGTGGAAAAGTTAGTTTGAGCCAAAATACGGGAAATTAATTCAGGGCGGTAGTTATGAATGATGCCTCACAAGGAATAGCTGGTGGCTCCAGGCCGGGCTACTGTAATCTGGGGCTTGATCCGATTACCAACAGTTCAGATTTGGTCGCGGTGTCATGTGACCCAGGGAGGAGGCCTTATTGGGGATGATTTAACCTTTATGGCATTTCAGCTGAAGCAATTGTGGTGGCATATAATCTATCTGTGATCCGAGATTCAGGGAATAAGAACACCAAAAGAAGATGGCACGGACCGAAGGAAGATTGGGGCATGGGGGGTCGGGGTGGGGGTTGGATGGGGGATGTAGTTGCAGGAAGAAGGTTAAATAAGGATATAGGAAGGACACCATGGGGTAGACAGGATGCACAGTGGGTTGGGGGTCACATAATGCGATAGTCCCAGTGAGCAAAGAAAAAAATCTTTACTGCTTAATGCAAAGTTATTCAATAAAACGCCGTTTGGCAATCAGCAGCGGAGCACTGTCTGCATTGATGGAATTTTGAGGCTGGCTGCCAGAGGAAATTTCTGCCAAATTTGACCATAATTCTCCAGCTCTGCTGGCTGTAATCCTCGTCTCCCTTTAAGCAGATCTAATTCCCGACCACTCACCATTTGTCTTCAAGCCCCAGCAGATGCATCAGGAGTTTCTGCTCCACCGACCCTCCCTCCGATTCCTTGCCTTGACGTCCTCCCCATCACCTTTCAGGTTTCCTTAGCACCTAAGACTATAACCGGAGAAAAGTTCCCCACCCTTCAATGTCCCCCCTTTTTTTTTTCTTTGGAACCGGGACCTTGGAGATAGTATTCGGGGTGCGGTCATACTTTGACGAGTTTCTCAACCGTTGCCCGGGGATGACCATCGCAGAATGCTGATAATTTCATTGGCTTTCTCCTTGCTCTGTGCCAGCACCTTGCCCTCCTCCTCTTCTGCTCAGAATCTCGCCTCCATTATATGATTAATCTTGGAAGGTGCGGCCAAGCATGCCCCATTGAGTATTTATGGGTAATCGTGACCGACTCTGGCACTTTGGGGACTGCCGGAGCAGAAGAGATTGCTTTCTTCGTCCACGACGCACCCCAGCCGCAGCCTCGCCAGATGAAGAAAAATTATGAATTGTCAGAAATCTAATAACCCTGGGGCTTTGCTGGCCGGAGGAGGAGTGTTTAAGTCAATTCCCATCTTGCCAATCTTCTGCAAGTTGCACCCACACAATCAGCAAGGTGCTGGCCCCAGTGTAATTCCCCATGTATCTGTCATGACCCGAAGTGGATTTTTTTCCCTCTGACCATTTCCTCATATAATATCACCACTTGTATCTGCCCCCATGCTCTTGGATATGAGCTCAATTGGGAGAGGATTTGTGTAGTGGGATAAGAACAGACTTATGATATTACAGCAGGACCAGGACTTGACAAGGACCTGCCACTTAGCCTTGATCCCCCATTTGTCATAATTCCAGCCACAGGCTCTAGCCATGTACTGCACACTCTTCAGGCTCTTTGCAGAGAACCTAGCTCCAGGGATTAGGGATCTGGGACTTGACACTCACAGGGCAGGCTGTTTTGGGAGCTAGGGTTTAGAAATGAAGTAGTATAATAAGAATTTTTATATATTTATCAAGACTGTTTGATCATGTATTAGCTTAAACAAACCACTGTAAGAGGCACAAATAACTAATAGGTGACAGGATGTAAGCTATTACATGTAGTTGGAAAATATAATGAATTTGAAGATATTGTAATTATATGTAAATGGTGTACATTTTCTAAACAGGTGTATATTCAAAACACTAAATTATTAATCATTAAAGTTTAATCTTGCCTATAATGTGCTGTTACCACTGAAATTTGGTTAAAGATCCCCAGTCTTTTATATAGAACTTATGGTTGTGATAACATATATCTGAAAATATGTTCATGGTTGCTAGATAATTTCACAAAAACATTCCTACTGAGAAATATCACACTACATACTAGCAAATTCTGGATTTTTGGCAACATCAGACAGTCTGCTGAGGAAAATGTATCTTGCATGTACAAATAGGACATGCCTTAATTAAATAAACTTGGCAGTAAAGGGTGAACAATAGTCAAACTTACATTTCCACGTATAATGCATGCTACATAACAATCAAACTTAACAAAATTCTCTTGAAAAGTGGTGTTATTCATTTGGATATGCACACAATTCAACTGCCCATTTTTTAAAATTTAATGTTTAAGCAGTTAACACAATAGTACCAAAACAATACAACAGTAGTCCTTTAACAAACTTCGACATATTATTTCAGTGGTTACAAATTTTGTGTGTATATACCAGCATACTAGCAAAAAACGTTTTTCTTAAGAGAATAACATTCCACTGACAAAAAATACTTTAACACTATGAACAGGACTGGAGGTCTGGAAAATACTTAAGTAACTTTCGACTTGATCAGATTTTTGACCAATCACAGTGCTCAGATATTTGTTGACTTTAAGCCAAAACTTGGACTTTAGTATTTTTGAGCCATGAAGGCATCAAATTCATTAAAAATATGGTATACATTTATACATGTATTATTTTGCATCAATCCGTGAGCATGTCAGAGATACCATCTTTATTATTTTTAATAGAGAAGACCTCATGGGATGATACACTATTAAAGAAAACAGGTACATATGAAATAACCAGTGCCAACTCACAGTGCATTTATATTCACTATTCATTGATGCATGTAACTATTATGTTGAATCCCATCTGAACACGTAGTATGCTTTTTTGTACAAAAACATCCACTCAACTTTGGAACTTCAGAGCTACTAGAAATGCCAGTAGCTGGTACAGTCCCCTTAATGTATGAGTAGTATACTCAGAACTAACGCAAATAATTTATTTATATATTCTGTAGAAGGTATCTATTGGGCCATTGTTATGGGCCATTAGCAGAATTACCGGTAAGATGGTATGCTATATGTACATGTATATAGCTCACGCTACATGTACCACCTATGAAAATCTTTTGGCGTATAATTATTTGGTGCTTCCCACAGAATTATTAATCTATTACCATCTTATGCACCTACATGTAATTCCTCTTACATTACAGTTTGATACCTGCAATCTTAGTCTTGTGTGCACTGGAGATTAATCACTACTGAAAACCATTCCTGGCCTAAATCATGTAAGCTTTAGAAATCTCTGCTGCCTAAACCTTCTTTCCCTGAATGGTGCGCTGCACAAAATAAGATAATTATCAGTGACAAGCATGACACCATAAATTCAATAAAGTGGGTATGTGAGCGGAATTGCATTGGAAATTGTCTCCATCAGACATATTACAGAGAATCTTTGGCCAGACTCATCAGTTTTACAGACTTCACAAAGTCTGCAATTCTTCTCTCTTAGGCGTTTCAAAGCCTGGACATCTCGCAGACATCAGTTACAGGGGGTTTTCATGGTTCGTGTATAAGACTCTGGTCAATTTGTTCATTAGGGAGGTGCACTCTCCGAGCATTGTGTGGCTCAATTACTGGAATAGACCCAGCAATTAGGCCGTGATAACCCACGTGTCTTGCCAAGCGATAGACGGTTCCCAACAGGTTTTAGGATTACCGTTAGCGTCCGGGAATATCCACAAGTTACAAAACTTGGCGCAGTCACCAAACAGGAAAATGTCACATTTGCCCCAAGTGACACATGCAATCACAGCTCTGTATGTTATATCCATGGATTCTGCATCAACAGAATTTGCATGTTTAAAAGTCCAGCTGCACTGGAGTGATGCATCATCCCGTTGGACACTGACGTCACGTACATCTTTGCTATCAACACAAGGTCTTCTTGTGGGTGCCACAGGTTTCTTCATCATTAAGACTTGGTGCCATTGTAATAATTAGCCATTTCCTGGGACTGGACCAAAACAAAATTTCATTAATTTGTGTTTTTGTCTTGGCCATTCAATTACAGCCCTACACCACACCAGCAGTGCCCAGTGTTGGGACATTGGCTGGGCATTTGAAACAGTCACTTCCTAATGCTCACAACAGCAGCATACTCACTCAGCTTCTTTCGGAACCATCTAAACATTGATATTGATATATTTGGGAACCATCTAAAACTGCTTTTATGTACAGTATTTATATTTTGGTGTGTTCGTCGACTGCATCACCAGCCATAAAACACGCAATTGCACACAAATGTAAGATTTGGGTAACACATCTTTAGCAATACATGCATTTATGTTTAAACCAAAAAACAAAACGCAAGAACTTATCGCTTATTTTTTAATTTACACCATATCAATAATAAGCCCTATCCTTAATTCAGCCTTTACCTTTCAACACAGAAATGCAAAAATGTAATATGTACCTGCTTGGTGGCCAAATTGCTAAGGCACCGGGTAGAGTGACAGATATCTCCGTAGAATGGGTTCGAGACCCGTAAAGCCTAAATCAGTATATAACCTATCAAATGCCCCTCTTTATATCCAAAGAAATAGTTATTTGATTGCATATGAAGTTAATGCCTAATACTGTGAATTTGAATTGTACTAGGAGTAGGAATAAAGATACATTAATACAAAATTTCAATTATTTATTTGAACAGTGTATCTTAATTAGTGAAGCAATATGTCCAATGAAATGTATATTGTTAACACATTGGTATATTAGGTCATTTATATAACGGCATGCTGTAATTTACTACACAATGGCTTACTCATGTAATATACATGTACAAAGAATGTATACCCCAAACCAAATTGTTATTAACTTACCACTATGGACTGAACACTAGCAGGTCGTAGGTAATGCATCGAGCCCAAACTTTCTTTAAGGATGAATTTGAAGAAAAACTTAAAGCTGCCTAAGCAAGCCATCAAAAGTAATTCCTGGACTGTCTGGCTTCGGCCAATGAGTCCGCAGCAATGACGCTGGTGCTGCAGCAAGTTTGATGGAAATGGATTGCCCCTGCCACGACAACCAAACGTGCGGATCCCACCAGAAGGCCAGATAATGGAAACTGATAATAAATAGAAGCGAGGAAGATGGCAAAACCTTCCCTAGAGTTGCAAAAAGAAAATTAATTCTGCTGATGAATGTGATGTAAATGTTGCTCAACGCTGGCTCCATTTGTACCAATTATGCAGCATTTAGAAGATTTATCTTGCATCTGTCTTTATATCATTATACCGTGGCCAGAGTCTTCTTCCGAAGTAGGGAATAGTGGCTTGGGCAAATGTATGGGTAAAGGAAGGCACCGCCATCTCGAAGCGGGTATCACACTGATGGGGTCAATACTAACGCCAGTCATTACTCATAGTGGCCACTTGGAGCAGTGCCACAGGAATAAAGTGATGCGTCTAGTTTATGGCCTCAGAGGCAAGTCTTCTGCATTGGTTCTTGGGCACAGTCAGACAGACAAGTTAATCAAGTACCCAGAAAAAGATGGGAACATAAAAGAGAAATTGCTGCCATAGCAGTAAGTATTTACTTTATGGTATGCTATTTATTTAAGGACAAATGAAATCTTTATATTTGTAAATATATGTTAAAGAGGAGTCATTTGAACTCAAGTGCATTGTAATTAGGTCAAGTTTAAATGTGTGGTCGTGCAAGTGACTTAAGTATGTAGAAAACTAATACATATTAATAGATGCAAATAAAATGTGCTAGAGGAGAAAGGATGAAATCCAAGTATTGACAGCAAACATTACTTGCATGTGCGATTCATCAATACTGGTAATTTATTTCGTGTAAGAAACTGCAGGAAAGCAAAATACAATATCACTCACAATAGCTTTGGTGAAGGTACAAATAGCTAGGATATACATATCTCGGGGACCTGCAGTATACACAGATGTTTACATAAGACTTATGAGATACATTGTAAACGAATCCCTGATGGTCCAAATACTGTGATAACCATTTTGATATTCTTCATACAGATATGAATATTTAGCAGAATGAAGGCTGGCACTCAAGTTAAAGGCAGCTAAGGCAACAGTGGGGTGGGCACCAGGCAGTGCCATGGCTGTGGGCTGAAGGCTTCCATGCAGCCATCCAGCCAAGATAGAGACTTAGAGGAACAGCAGAAATGGCAGCGGCGCCACAGCACACTGTGAGAGGCCTGTCTGCATAGCCGCTGCAGATATGTTAATGCCAAATATGAAACATAACGGCAAACATGATTGGGTCCTCGCACAAGGCGTGGCTTAAACCCATATACATTTACATGTTTCCGAGCCTTCTACCAGTAAATATAATGTATGCCGGGCCCAGAGGATGGCAGCATAATGCCAGAGAAGCATTGAGACACTGCGTCATTTAGAAGCTTGTGCAGCTTTGGTATGTCAAAAGAAATGGTATGTCAACAGAAACTGCAGCACAAAAAGCATCAACATTAACTCAATGGTATGTTACGTCATCTCAAATTTCATAACCAAATGCTTTGGAAATGCAAAAAAAAAAAAAAAATTGGAACCTGGCAGTGAAAATCTGAGAGAAATACCAGCTCATATCAGAAATGGATATAAAAAGGATCTGAAACCAACTTACAAAATATCATTAGGACTTACCAAAGAACATCATAATCACCCAGCAAACATTCTCAGCTGCATTGATGAAGGGGATTCTGATAGAATGGCTGGCAAGATGATAACCCACGGTATGACATGTGATGATCCTGTGTCTTGATGAGTATATTGTTTACTCCCTCTCTGAAAAAGGAATCTCTAGACCCAAATCAATGGTCCAGTAGAAGCCTGTTTCTGTAAATATGTGATTAACTTGCTCCAGTTTGAGAAGAAGTTTGCCTACTCCACAGTCCAATAATCACATTCAAAAAGATTATTGCTGCATGCAGCCAGGAAACATAATGAGTAAGCTTTGAATGCAATCCATCATATCAGATTTTACCAAAGCTACGGATTCATGTTTTAAACATCCTCCAAGAGGCAAATTTGCCCATATCTTTGTGTGTATAGTCTTCATTTCGCTGATTTACTCCTTAAGTGGACTGCAGACAAATCTCGACTGACTCCTGAGTTCACCTGAATACTTATAATATCCATATACAGTATCCAGAAACTCATTATGCATGTGGGCATTTCTGCTGGTCTGTATCACCGGAATCCTGATCCATGGCATGGAACATGCACCAGTCCCACCAACTGGCTATCTTCTACTGCCTACTTCCTGCCACCTAAACTCCCGACCTTAATAGGTCAATGCATTTAAACCTTGGTAAGCTAGGCCTTTCTCAAGTGCTATTAAATTTGGCTCCAATGGCTTGTCTTTGGAGACTTCGGAATCTCTTGGCTCCAGCCAGCATGTTAGGCCCCAATTGCTGTACTGTACAGGGTGGAAGCTAGCACCCACCAGGCTTTAAAATCCCTTGCTTTCATGGAAGAGAATCACCTGACTGTCTCAGAGTCTAAGGGTTTAATTGCAAGTCAGCAGGCAGAAAAAGGCACACACACTCGCACACACTGGATGAATCACTCCGAGACTGCTAAGCACAGCAATACTCCCTTTAAACACACACTTAACCACCTATCTGAGAGGCATGCAGCCTTAAAATTTGTGCACAAGAACATGCACTGAATTTATTAATATTATACATTTTCTCAAATAAGTGTTGATAAATCTGCAGATAATCAAGTCATTTTTCAGACCAGCCTTTTCAATGTCTTTAGTAAAATGTCTTGTATCTTGAAAATGCGTTGATGTCAAGGACATATCCTTTCAGCTACCATAACATATTTAACATACCATTTGCCATATTATTTCGTACTGGGCATCCCGCGAATGGTAAAAACTAGCAGCAGTCTAAGTAATAGCAGTAGTACTAATAGTAGTAGCAGTAGTAGTAGTAGCAGTAGCAGTAGTAGTAGTAGCAGTAGC
>JAAUYG010260995.1_pt1 | contig 11604 bp, 8 predicted proteins | sample 7278091 | NCBI WGS metagenome assembly JAAUYG01 (sample SAMN14350201, study PRJNA611818) | marine sediment metagenome | isolation source: surface marine sediment (0.6m) | place: French Polynesia: Moorea | collected 2018-08 | reverse complement strand
TTTGGAATATGGAATAAAGTCTAGATCCAGCTTAATTTCTGATTGAAAGAACAAAATGGTGTCCTAGTTATCATTTCACAAGTTACTTGAAAAACCACATTAAGGGCAAATTTGGAGCTAGAATTTACCATTACACACTTTTGGCAGAATGGAGTTTAGACTGGCCAGCCAGTCTGGTTTATTCAACAATAATTGCAGCTGTATGACAGGCAGATTTTTTTTATTGCCGGTGTGGCGATTTAAGATCGACCCCCTCTCATGGATTCCCCCGGGTTGTCTCAGTTGACTTGTGACTGAACGCGGCACCCCTGTTCACCCCAACCCCCAGGCTTGACTCGTGTGTTCCCCTGGAAATGTCCTGTCCACCTGTCTTCTGTAAAAGAGGGGTCACTTGTGGGCTCAGCACATAAAGGTCAAAGACCCCATATAGGTGCCTTTGGGTGTTCATTTGGCCTCAAATCAACTCAGAGACTGTCATTTCATCATGTATAGGGGGTGTCCCCGAACCGAGGCAGGCACCATCAAGCGAGCCAAGGGTTAAGAATTCAATGTCAAACTTTTTTATCTATATTTGTGAAGCAAGTCATATTTTTCAACAGTGTATTGTATGCCTAACAAATGAATAACAAGTTTTGTCAAGTTTATTTGGTCAAAAAATTTTGTAAAGAAACACAATATAAGGATTTTCCCTATTTTTTCACAATATGCTTTTGCAGAAGAACCAAGTGAGCCATTAGTTTTTGCTGGCATCTATGAACTTAAAACTCAATGTTTGGTCTTGGCTCACTTGCTTTGTGATAAAAATAACTCTTAATGTATGAGAATCAAACTTGAAAACCACAAGGATAGTGTATATATCTATGTATATCTGCTGGATACTCAAAACCCCCTCTTCCCTAAAACCAAAAGTGTCCCTAAACTGAACCAGCAGGTGCCAATGACTGAGCCACCTGTTTTTAGGTTCTGCTTAGGTAATTTTACTTGGCCTTCTCTTTGACTGAGCCAGCTTTGGCTTGGTCAATGGAGCCCCCCCCCCCTAGCTCACTTGATGAGACACTTTTTGCCTTTTAGCCCTATACCCATTCCTCCTTCCAGAAAAAGTTTGCAATGCTTGGTTGGAAAGAAAGAAAATTTTTTTCTTAAATTTCAAGTCATTTTCAAAAGAAATTTGTACATTTTTACCTACACAAAAGGCTGGCAATTTTTGGGCAGGGATTTTAAAATGAGTGAGCCAAAATGAGCCAAAATGTAGCTTAAAATTCTGTATCAGTCCAAAAAAAACAAAAACAAATTTTGTTACTGTTGAAAATAAATTGCAATCTTCATTTATTAAAGTTTATTTTTCCACCATGTATAATTACTTCTTTGGGTACAATTTTGAAAGTATACTATTCAATTCTAAGAAGCTTATTTCTAGCTCACTTAGCTCACTTGATCAGTCATTTTCAAATCCCTGCCCAGAAATTGCTTCCCTTTATTTTAGGTGAAAATACATGGATTTATTTTGAAAATGATTTGAAATTTGAGAAAAAAACTTTTTTTCTTTCCAGCAGTCATTGCAAATAGTTTCTGAAAGAAAAGAATGGCTTGGCTAGGTTTTGGAGCCCCACCCCCTAGCTGGGTTTGGGAACAGGGGTACTAAAACTGAGCCATAACCTGAATTTTTTTAAGCTGAGATAGGGGTAGAAATCAAGTGAGCCAATGGACTTCATATATGTTTTTCTTTGATATATCATGGAAACTTTCAAGTGAGCCACTTTTTACACAGATCAAGCGAGCCATTCCTAAATGGTGGCCCGCTTGAGAAATTTGGCACGGTTTAGGGACACATAGTATAGAAGACTTGGTCATTGTTTTCAAGTGATTTGTTTGTTTCTTTTTATTTTGTGCAAAGTGAGGTTGTGAGGACTCTCCCGTCGTGCATGTCTGCTGAGCTGCCGACTCACAGGAAGGGGACAGAAGACCCTGTTCTTAGTTCGAGCAACCTCAACCTGCTGAGGTAACCTGTGCAAACGTTCACTAAGTATGTTATCTATAATTTAAAAAATCAATTCAGAGAGCAAAGAATGAACAGTAATTTGGTCCTTAGATTTCTGCTGAGGACACTATGTCTCTAAGACTAAACAATTTCCTTTTGAGGACTGATCTCTCTGTTGAGTCACCAAAATCCCCAGGTTTGCTGATGTGCTTTATTCTCAAGTTTCTCCAAGGAGTACAACGTTTGAAGATATTTGCTCACACAAAACTATTTCGCAAACAGTGCAACCAAACCCCATTTCTTGTGAACATTCTCCGAAGTCTGCATCGACTTGGAATTACAGGCTTATCCCGAACTCAAGCAGAGTTCCTGAAAACACATTTTGCACAAAGTTAAGATGGCCTGTACACGTACATAGAAAACTTACAACCCATTCATCTGTTTGAGAGGGGTACTGTTAAATCTCCCTCCTTGACCATTGCTCACAGTTCCAAACAGGTGCAAAATTGCCCCAGGAGCTTTTAGATGCAAAACGACAACAGTGATAAATCACTTGTCGCAGCAAAAGCACTGTAATTACAATTCAGGAGAAGGGCAGTCTTAAGTGGTTGTTGGACAGAATTGAAACTTGACGAGGATGAATGTTTGACAGACAAGCTTGAGGTTATCTCTTTTCATCTACATGGTGAAATGTGGAAGGTGATGGACACATTGCTGACCACGGTGAAAGGAGAACGTTTCAGCATTGTTAAGGGGCCTGGGGTGCGTTCAAATCACGGTTTTCGCATTTCCAAAAACAGGTCACTCTTGACCCAAATGCGGAAACGACTTTGAAGACGCTTCCATGGACATTCAGCAGACTTGCAGATGAGTGGACCTTTTCTGGACAATTCCTCTTCGGGCACACAAAAATTTTGAAGACAAATCAAAGGACATTGCAAAATGTACCAATCAGCAGTTTGCGACATTTCACAGGGGAAAACTGTGACAGACAGAAAAAGACAATTCCAGAGTTGCAGAACTGTTTTAAAGCTATAAATATGCCAGACGTCAAGCAGATGGTGCTCAGAATTAATGTCCGAAATTAATTTTCAAATTATGTTGCGAGGTTTTGGAAAAATCAAGAAGCCATTGAGACTGTCGTGTCTGACTGATAAACTGATTTGATTGAAAGCCTCCAAAGCGGTGAACAGAACAGTTCCCTTTTACTGAAGTGCAGTGTCTTCGTGTGAATCTTCACGTGGCAAAAATGTTTCATCTTTGCACGAGACACAAAGAGAAGTTCTGCCAGATCTCAGGATTTCAACTGACGCAGCCTGGAAAGTAATCCCTCTGACATGGTTGTGCAATTTATCTACATGAAAATGATAAGCTGATTTGAAAGGAAATTCTTTCTCCTATCTCAGCCAGACAGTTTTCAAATGTACATGTAATCAGATTTTCATCCAAATAACAAAGGGTTTAGGGTTGTATCCATGTCAGATGTCATTCAACAGCCACTGAACAATGTGAAAACAGAACTTCTAGTTCAGAAGAAATCAAAAACAAAAAATAGAAGGCATTTTGTATCCCGAGACATGCAATGTCACTGACATGTAGGTGTCAGCGAATGGTCACAAATTTTACGTCATGGAGAAACCACGATGCAACGTTTGTTCGTCTTGCAGAATTGTTTGCATTGCGACGAACGAGTTAACATTTGAAATCTCTTGTCACGTTTCGTATCATTTCTTTTTTCACATCATGACTGGCAGGAATTAAATTCTCACAGAATCCTTTTGTCACCAGCAGCAGCAAAAAATACTTCCTTTGTGTTGACATTTGACTTGAAGTATTTTGTATCTCGAGTCCTTCACTTTCAAGATTGCCTGTGCAAAAATGTTTGTGCTTAAAATGCAATGTAGACATCTACTGAAAAGTAGTCACAACGAAAAAAGATGGGAAATTCCCAGTCTGTAAGGGATGCGTTTTAGAAATACTGTTGCCACAGAAGAACCTTCTCCACATGCCTTGATCTGTAACAGTGGAATACATCAGGGAGGCAATGTGTCATTTCGCAATAAAGCCCAGAGATCAAGCCACTGCACTGTTGAAGAAACAAGCCCAAATCGATTGTGGATTTGCTGCTATTTCAGGAGAGATGCTGAGGCGACAATTGCATCTCCCGTTTTTCCTTGTTTCCTCTGAAATGCGTGACCTTCGGAACAGAAAAAGAAATCTTCTGTTCAACACCAAACGTTGTTTTCCCGATTTTCTTTCAGCGTTTGTCGTAAATTTCGCAGGAAAAAGTGGATTTATCTGATGTGGGCAAAACTCTGCTTTTGTTTCGAATTCTGCTAGATATATCTAATTCCTTCCTTTTGTGTTGAAAATGACGTATATATATATATATATGTGTGTATAATTAAGCTGCGTACAGCTGCGTATCATTGAAAACTATGGATTGCACAGAAATCCTTTCGGAAAACAAAAAGCACGTTTCTTTCACTCACCAGAACAAAAAATAAACAATTCCTAAACTTTTTTTCTCCCATACCCAAGAATCTCTTTTTGTTAGCACTGATTAAGAATCAGGTGGAATGGAATCTGCGTCGCATCCAGATGTTGCACAAGGTATCAGCAGCGCCACCCATCTGCAAATGAAGCCTTCGTTATTCATTTGTGTAACAACATACCTTGGAAGAACGCTTCCACCTTCGGATAGGAAGTGGCGAGGCACACTTGACTGCAAATCAGCGATAAAACCAGCACCGTCATGAAAGGTCCGTGAATCACTGAGCTGCCCGCCATGTTGACTCCTGTCACAGCCATGTGCGGCACATCAAAACATTGCCCAAATACACCCAGACTCTCGCTGTCCTAGGGCTCGCAGAATGACTCTGACCCCACAGTCCGTGCAGCTAGGGTGTACTCCTCACATAATGCGAAAGAAAATGGTCCAAAACTCCGTGGAACATGCCCGCAACGGTGCCAAATAGGCACCTTTCCCCAGTCAAGGGCTGTTGTATTGTGATGCTTGCAGGCGTGTGGCAGCACGGTCTACGTCGAGGGGAGACACGTTATGATTTTCTGGGATCAAGGCGAGCTTAAAACTCCCTTCTGTTAAAGGGGCGACACCTTTGCTTGATCCCTTTTGTGGAAATTGCAGGGATTTTTCTATTTTTCTGACATTTTCGACAATTTTGTTGTGCAGTTTCAAAGGTCGATCGGCCAACCAGCCTTTCGCCTCTGAAAATGTTTCGGGTTTTCATTGATTTTTTCTTTGTGGAGACCAGGGCCTAATTCAGGTGTCAGTGCAGTTCTTTGTGTGTGGACAGTTTCCACACATTTGATGAAGATGGGTTTTTTTTTTGTTTTGTTTTGTTTTTTGTCCAGAACGCCATTGATCCCAATCCACTGGGCAAGAAAATTTCCACTTTTGGTAAAAAGCTCCTTGTGGTTGAAAAAAAAGCGCAAAACTGCGCACAATGGACATCCTTGCGAAGCAGTCCTGGCAGCTGTCACACCATACATGTACATGTGTGACAACCCAAGAAATTCTGATGAAATGACACGGGATATGAGGCAGAACGAGGCAAAATACGGATACAAATTTGAAGTGTTCATTTTCCAAAAAAAAGTACAAATAAGAAACAAGAAAATAATTGACAAACAAAAAGATGTGGAGCAACACAGCACACACACACACACACATACACACACACACACACACAACCATTGAGCGCAAGACTTCGGCGCGACAAGTTCAAAGTGAAAAAGTGTTGTTCTTTGCCTTGGTGAGTTGACCTTTTTGATAACTGCGCGACTACGCGAACGTCTCTAGCTACAAAACCTCGTTGTCCGCAATATCAATGTTCAGGTAAATCACAGCAGCAATATTTCCAAGAATGTAAATGGTGACCACCACAGTCTTGAAAGCGAGTCTCTGAAACAAGGAGAAGGAGAGACACAAAAGAATTTTTTTGTGTCAAAACACGGTGTTGGCAATTTTTGTTCTTTTCTTCTCACCCCAAAGAAAATCACATCACCTTGCGAAGCCTAATGCCAGCAAAAACATTTTCAAGAAAGGGTGCTAACTTACGGAAGAACTTGGTTTCTTGATGGAACGCTCTGAGATGGAATCATCTGCCTGTTTTTCGTTTCCGACCTCTCCATAGAGGTGGTTGTTGTGTGGGTGACCATTCTTTTCTGAATGGATCTCTCCGTTGGCTTCCTTTTTCTTGTTGGCATCGTTTGTACCTTTCACGGAAGATAAAACTATCACGTCTATTTCATTGGACCCTAAAAAGCAAGGAATTCATAAACGATCGCGCCACAGAAGGAATTCCGTGTCAGTGTGAAGCACATGTTTCAGCAGCATTTCGCACGAAACTCTCGTACGTGAGAAGCACAATTTTTTTTGCGTGATTTCCGCTGTGTGCGATATCCACAAAATACCTGTTGCGGGCTTGGAGGTACACATTTCATGTATGTACAAAACGATCTCGGTGAGTACATGCCATCCAATGACAGCGACCATCACCCATCTGCTACTCTCTTCCATAGCCGCTCGAGTTAGATATGTTGCCAGAATCAGCGTGGCGGCTGCATGGAAAATGGAATGCATGGTAAGACGCGTGAATGAGAAAAAAAATGAGCCATTTGTTCCCATTTGCTCTCTTGTTTTCCCAATTATTTATTTTTGTGGTTTTGTTTGTTTTGCTTTTGTGTGTGTGTGTGGTTTTTTTTGCCTTTGACCCAGACCACACGCAAGACTTCACATTCGCTCAGATTTTTCAACGACCAGCAGTCTGTTTTACAAGGTTGTTACGTGCAGACTACCTGCTAAAATGGGTCCTGCTGTTCCGACCAGGAAATGCGCCCAGTTGAAAACAGGTCTGTATCGCGCTCCTGGGTGCGGTCTGAACAAGGCCATGATGGGCTGCAAAGAAGATGGTCACCTGTGCTCTATCCCTGGCCCAACAAGGAAAACATTTTAACCTGTATATATGAAAAACTGACTTCATGTGAATCTAACTTGCATTGAGAATCACACAAAACAGGGTGACGAATCCGACAATTGGATGGGCTTTCGCTGGCATGCTGGGAATGCTGGGATAACCCTCAACGTCCACAATGATGAGAATCACCACGACAAGGTTCAAGACCAAAACCAACGTCATGCAAAGTCTGTGAATCTGGAACAGTGCAAAGGGACTTCCAATGAGCCAGACGTTTCAGCGGGGGAAGCCCCAATAAATTTTGAGTTCCAGTTGGGCAGGCTTACATGAAACCAAAGGGCGATGTTGAAGGGTTTGATGTCGGCTGTCACCCCTTTGAATTGGCGAGGCATCAGAGTCCCAACACAGGCGAACACCATCCAGGCCCAAGTCATGGCGCATCCTGAAGACAGAGAAAAGGAGAGTGTTGTAGGATTCGTAATAGAGAATTCTTCTTCTCCCCAAAGAACTGAATACATTTGTAAAAATGTTTCTGAAATGACCAAAGTCTTGAAGACAAAAACAAATTGTTGGTATATATATGGACCCCGTGATGGTGAAAAACTTTGAGAACAGGAAAAGAAATGTACTGTGGCTCCAGAGAAAAGTGACCAAAAAAAAAACACTCCTGACGAACGGAAATCAATGCTCATACCAACCATGAATTTTCACCAGCACTTCATCTGCAACTCCACCTCCGATGTTGGAAAACGCTGTGTCTGTGACATTGACCATTTCTCGGCTTCTTGCTTGGAATTGCTCGTGAAAATCCTTCACACCAACCGCTGCAACATGACATGAGTGAAGGGGAAGCGGAAACGTGTCACAGGTGAAAGAGAAGGCTTTCCAAGTGTAAGCCTTGTCCTCATTTGGAATGTTTGCACTCACGACTGAGTGGACCTTTGGCCAAGAGAAGGTAGTAAAACTCCCGGAGGTCATAGACTTTGTCAATTTGTGGGTCGTCCGGTGAGATGTCTTGTGGCGAAATGTATCTGGAGAAGTTGCAGAAAATTCTCCCATCCTCAACTCTGCCTCCTTGACCAAAAGGAGCCAGACCAAGCTGAGGCTGCAATGAACACAGAAAATAATCTGAAATTTAGGCCCAAAGACTTCGTCCCTGCCAGAACTAACCGTTTCATTCTGTGTTGTCCACCCGATAGGAACGTACATTTTCCAAGACATAATTTGGTCGAACTCTTTTGTCCTCGTTGTATGATTGTTGTATGAAAATAGTGTTGTTGGCTTCGTTGTAACTACAATCTGTGACACTGTCCAGTCCCTGAAATAGAAAAGTTCCCAAGGCAGACTAATTAGAGAGACTTTTTTCACACACATTGGCATACTTTGACTTTTCATTGAGGAACTACAGTTTCAATTGACTCCTGCAGAATTCTGTGATTGTTCCAGGGAGCTGTTCAAAGTTTACAGGAAGAAGAAAGCTACCATTGTTGTGTCCAGTGAAAATCCCAACGCGACCCAATTGAGGTCATTTCTTTCCAAGGAGGCTGTGACTTCAAAGTCAACCACATTCTCGTTGCGTGACCAGGAAACAAAGAGTCGACAGGATTCAGGTCCACACCCTTCCGGAACTCCAAAACATCCTTTTGTTACTCCGCAGTCTGCAGGTGGTGGATCCTGAGGATTTGCAGAACATTAAATCTCCACATCTCAGGAACTGAGTCCTTGAAAACATTGAAGGAAATCGGGGTGGTATTGAGTTGTCAGTACCTGGGTTCCGGGTTCTCGTGTTGTTTCTACCACTGTGCCCACTTGTCCTATGTTGGTCATGTTCAACTTGCTCTCAGAAAAGTGCTTCGTGTCTTGGAAGTGCTTTGCTTTGAGAATTTCAGCTGCAGAACAAAACAGGCTTGTCTCTTGTGGACCAATAAACAGGGAAACAACAGAAATAAACTCATGAAAATCACAGAAAATGTGTACTTTGCAATGTTGACTGTACACGCCCTTTGGCTACAAGAAGATACCAAGGTTCTTCCAGATCGTTGACAAGTCTTGTGTTGGTGTTATTGGGGAACATTTCCTTGGGTTTGATGTAGCGTGTGAAGTTACACTCAATACGGTCGTCCACCATTCGTCCACTAGATTTGTCTGGCACTAATCCCAGCGTTTCCTGTGTTCCACAACAAGATAAGGTTATTGCAATTAAACACGGAGTCCCCCCAATCTAATGCTGGGAACAAGTTAAGTGACGAACAGTACAAGCAACGGTGATGCTTCCCTGGGCTTGCGTCTCGGGTCACTGGTACAAAAGAGAAGAAACGTTTTGTCTTGTGTTTGTTGAATGGAAGGAAAGACTTACGTCTCTGAGCGGTTCATTATGCAGATTGATGTTGTAGGATTGCTGCACTATCATTGTGTCATTTTCACTGTCGTAAATACAGTCGGTCACGCTATCCGAAGCCTAAAAATGCAAACTTGTATATAAATTGTCTTTGTCTCCATTTTAATGTCCGGAGTGTTTCTGTGATGATCGCGTTAACATGCCGCATTGTAGATTTTTAAAGAATCGAGCCAGATCAATCTGAGCGGAATCATCATGCAGCTGGAGCTTGGAGATCATATGTCCTCCACACAAGGGATTAGACCTTTCCTCTAGTAAACTGGCAGGTCTTCAACCAAGCAAACTACGCACCATATCTTGATCTGTAGAGAATGCCACAGCCGTCCACTGAATATCAGGATACGTGAGAACTGAAGACAAGTGAAAGTCCACAGTGTCGTTGTGGGGAATCCATGACACAAAGAATTCACAATCTTCCTTCCAACACCCGTCAGGAAACAGCAAACAACCTCTCTCCACTCCACAGCCATTTGGGGGACCCTGCATGCCAACGTTCTTGTCAATGGCTAACTCAAATTTGGTTGGCAGCGTGCATAATAAGTCTGAATTGCAGAAAAGAAAAATAGTACCCTGTCAACTCCATTGTCGCCAGATGTAACATCTGTCATGAGCAACATGTCTGGCGAGACCATCCGGCTTGAATGGTATTCCTTGATGATTCCATCAGACCCTGACAATCAAAACGATGTTGTTCATTTTAAAAAGCTCAACAAAAGGAAGAATCCGCCCAATTTCATGCATCTGGAGCAAAACGTAGAACGTACCAAGGGGTCCTCTGGCGTTGAGGATGTAAAAAGGATTTGAAAGGTCGACAAGTTTGTCGATGTCAGCTGCTGGCTTGATAGATCTGTAAGTAGATGACGGATCGATGTACCGAGAGAATCGGCACTCTATTCGACCATCTGCCAGACGTCCAGACTGCTCATCTGGAACCAGACCTATCTCCGGCTGAAACATTTAAAAAGCCGACAATTATCAAAACATGTGGAGACAAAAGTCATGAGTCTGGAGTAGCCAAGATGAAGTCTTTCTTGAGAAGCAGAAAAAAGATGTGCAAGTCATGAAACTCACATCGTCCAAAATGGTGTTTGCCTTCCCTACAGCTTCATTCCAAGATTGCTGAATGATCATGGCATCATTGGCAGAATCAAAAATGCAGTCTGTCACACTGGTTGCCTCCTGTTTGGAGAGTCATAAGGTTTCGGTGTTCAGATGATGCAGAAGTTAGACGTGATTTTTGTGATTCCCTTGACAATCATTTGAGCAGCAAAAAACCAAGCAATTTTCACAGACCAATGTGCCACACTCTACATTTCATGCGACCTTACCATGTCTTGGTTGGTAGAAAAACCAACTGCAGTCCATCTTGTGTCATCACCATCAACAGATGCAGAGAGACTGAACTCCACTGCATCTCCTTTTGGCGTAGATATCAAAAGAAAATCGCATTCCTCCGGGAGACAATCAGGTGGTTGTCGATAGCAACCAAAATCCACACCGCACCCTTCTGTTGGAGGCTGAAAATTGTTGAAAAGTTAACATCACTAAAAAGAGTGTTCTTAAAATATTCCACCATTTCAACAAGAAAAACTGTTGCCACGAAAAACGCGGTCAAAACAGATGCACAGCAAACTTTCTTCAGATGCGGAAATCCCAAGATCACATACCAGGGTCGTAGTTGTGGTGCTTCTGGTCGTTGTCGCTGCAGTTGTTGTACTCGTAGGCTGTGGTGTTGTTGAAATGGTTCCATTATCACCAGATGTGACATCAGTCATGTCCATCATGAAACTTGAAGGTCGCTTGTCACTGTGGTAAGCCTTGGTGGACATGTCTGACAAGCAAAGAATAGTTAGTAATCATTAGTTTTTTGGGGTTAATTTTCACATTAAAAAATTGAATTGAAAACATTATTCATGTGGGAATTGCATCAACCTGCTTCAAGTGGTCCTTTTGCCATCAGAATGAAGAAGGAATCAGTAAGGTTGTAAATTCTATCCAGATCTGGTGAGTTAGGAGACTGGTCAGCAGGAATAATGTACCGAAAGAAGTGGCATTCTATTCTCCCATCAGCTAAATTTCCTTCTTTGCCATTTGGAGACAATCCCAATTGTGACTGAAAGAAACAAGGTTCCCTCTGTGAGTGATAATCCTGATCATGATAGTTTTGGGTTCTAATTTAGGTTTCTGTGTCTTTGTGTTTTTTGACTTACATCATGTAGAACTTCATTGCTCTTCCCTGTTGCTACATTGAATGATTGCTGAATGACAATCTCATCACTGGTGGAGTT
>JAAUYG010252396.1_pt1 | contig 11604 bp, 8 predicted proteins | sample 7278091 | NCBI WGS metagenome assembly JAAUYG01 (sample SAMN14350201, study PRJNA611818) | marine sediment metagenome | isolation source: surface marine sediment (0.6m) | place: French Polynesia: Moorea | collected 2018-08 | reverse complement strand
GTGGAACAAACATCACCATCAGTGTCTTTGCAGAACGCCCCAATGTACTTAAGTGAAACTGTGGTGCCAGAGCCTGGCCAAATTTCCCAGATGGATCTGTGTTTCTGGGAATGCCACACCCTGCCGTAATGTTCCATTTATATCCTTTGTATGGATCGTCGATGCTTTTGAGCGGCGAACAGAAGAACTCAATTATCGGGAGAACGAAAGTGAAGCAGGTGTGAAAGTGACGTGAGCGCGCAAAGTTCACCTGTGGTCCCCACAGATCCCCCAATGAGAACGGTTCCAAAATTTGTTTTGGACACAGATTCTGACAACGAAAACACTGTCAACTTTCAAGTTTGATCACTTTAGTTTTTCACTGTCCCATCTGCACACGCGGAACAAACCGGAAACAAAAACGATTACCTAAATTCATGCATTTCTTTCACTGGGCAAAAACTTTTTCATGCATTTCCATAAAAGTGATGCCCCCAATGATGTGTTAACCCACCAACAATAAAGTGTTTCTCCTCACCAATGCACAAACATCTCTCCCGAAAGAGTTGCCCCCCCCAGATGTGTTGCACCTCCCCTTCTATTGCAGCAAAATGGGTTTTTTTTGATTGAGATCTTTCATCTTCTAGGTTCTAACCACCAGACCAAAGCAAAAAAGTAGTCCAGATCTAAATCTTTGACAATCAAACAATTAAGTCTGACACAACATCATTCTGGATGCCACCTTTAACCTTGCCTGAAATGCACAATTCCCTCAAAGTGACCAGTCCTTTTTCAACATGGAAAAAATCCCCTGTGAATGGCATTAAAATGACAGCTCAGCCTGTGTAATCCTGGGAAATTTGAAAGGAATTCAGTCGACATCATCAGACTGGGACGTTACATTATGAACCCAGTCATGTCCTGATGACTGGCTGCTGAATGGAACCCCCGGACACCGAAGCTGTTTGATATCCCTGGCAGACATTAAGTGACAGCTTATGGTTTGCATCAGTGTCCTCAATTGGGCAACTGCAACTCTTGTTTCCAAGAATCCTGTGAGAGAATAAAGGTACAGAGATAGAGTTTTGAGTGCCACAGAACTTTAGCGTCTCGCACCACAAGAAGCAGAAAATGTATTGTTGACCACGACTTATGATGCATTTTTGGGGGGAGAGAATTGCAGCAAATCTACGCCTATGTCATGACCACTTGTTCTTGCACCCAATGTGAAGAAAACCAGACAATTTCACTGTCACATGCAATGACTGTGCACAATGACTCAGAAAATCGCGGAATCAGTGCGGTGAAATTCTTTCTGGTCAAGTGGCAGTCGCCGACTCAAGAATCACTGTCTCAAACACCACGAGACTCAGCCAGACACCCTGTGCGTCTATGGGGAAACATAACACGTTGCGAACAGCGCCAGCTCATGTATTCCAGACTCTCGGATTAATTGCTTCATCCGGGCTTCATCGCTTTGCTCCCTGAAATTGTCCAACAAATTGCCAAATTGGCAAGACAAAGCAGGTGCCAAAGCTCTTTGGAGAGACAATTGAATTTTGCTGACAAGTTTACTTCAGTTGAAACATTTGCTGGTTCATGTGGCACTTATGTCCTTGAATTTTCCAGTGGAGCTCTGTGAAAGTAGAACACCGGTTGACAGACAGGCGACGACGCAGAGGGAACAAGAGCAATTCTTTAATTCTTGTTCCTGCAAAAGATCTGTGGCATCCATGATCCCACTTTCAGCGTAATTGCTCTGTGAAGATGATCATTAGCTGGATGTTTATATACATTTTGTGGGAGTTTGGTTCCAGCAAGAAAAGATTCAAACTGAAGCTTGTGTCGAAGTGGTCGGTTGAAAATTAGCCCCACAGGCGACTCCATCAACGTTCAAGGTGGTATTTTGGTGTGTGCAATGCAATGTTCGAAGGGTTAGAACCTTGAAATTCCCAAGCATCCAACTGCGCAACACACTCCGTACATCAAATTATAGTAAAGCCCAAAGCGCCACGATGCACACTGTGCCCTGCACAACTCCATCCTGGCACCCGGGGGACTTGCTTCAGTGTCAAGTATACACTGGAACCTCATCATCTGAATAACGCCACACGGTGAACCTGGCCACAGCCTCAGATCTAATTTGCCATGTCTCGTGCACTGGCGCACCATGTAAGACCAGGGACGGCGGGGCCCAATTGGGTTCATGACACTGCCATACAGTGTAATGTCCATCTCGATTATGCACATGATGTTTGTGCTGAGGAATACATGAATGGGAACATTTTCATGTTGAATTTGCGGAGTCAACTGAAACACGAAGACCACGATGTCGTGTCCATTGTGGAAAGGCAAGAGAGGGAAACAAGAAAAAAGATCGCAGTGATGAGACAGCTTGAGACAATGACAAACAAGAAGCAGTCTGCTGCAGGGACGGTGCCTTCCCCCAACACTTGCATGCTGTTCGATTGCAAGAAAAGAGTTTGCCTAACAACTGCCTTTTCTCTCAGCAACCAAGATAAATTTGATTTCTGCACTTGAAGACCAGAATAATGAGCTAGAAGTCAAGTTTATTTGGAGCCAAATGACAGCCCAAAAAAGCAATTTCACCTTTGTGTAGGCCTCTGATGCCCTCTCTCGTGGGGGTGAAAGGGGGGGGGGTTAATTACTGTGGCGCAAAAAAAAATTGAATGCTGAAGAGCAAACACTGATTTGTCCTTCGTACACTGATGCCCCGCTGCTGGTGCTGGTGGGGCGGGGGCTTTGACCTTAGTGTACTGATGCGCTCGCACTGGTAACCTCCTCCCCAAGTGACAGGGGAACAAATTTGGGGGACATTTTCAGTGGGACAGCTGAGTTTGGCCCAGGTGGACATTGCAATGTGCAGGGTCACTGGGGACTTCCATCCAGAAGGACATCCTCCCAAACATGTAGGCCTACATCGATCTGCCTGGTCAACCTACACTGGATTTGTCATGACACTGACCCTGGCTGAGACATTCAATCTTTGGTTCGTGCAAGAATTAAGAACATATAAGAGCGTCTCAAAAAATCTGGTTTTTTTTGTTTGGCATTGATTGATGGCGGGACATTTCTCATTCGTTTAATTCCAATCTCAAACACTTTTGCTGTCGCACAGAGAAAATAGAAAACGGAGATTTTCTTGCTTTGTTGCAGAATTTGATTGCATGTCAGTGCTGCACGCGAAAGTTTGCACTTTCTCTGAAGAAGAGGCACTTTAGACTGACCTTCACTGCAGACAATGGGGAGGAGAACAGAATGGTTGTTGGTGGTACACGCGCCTGGAGGGAAATGTACTCAAGTCAATACACGATGTAGCTATCTTGTCTAATGGGCTGCTGATATTCTGGATCAGGCTTCTTCAAGGCTTTGTCTCATCAATACTTAAAGCTGGGCCTAATCACTGTTTCTTCACCACTGCCGTAGGTTTTCTTCCTCTGCTTCTACACCTTACATCTGAAATCAATACAGCGGAGATCCATCTGCGTCTACTGTGCGTATTGTCACCAACTCGAGGTCTTCCTTCAATTGTTCGCAAAGCAACATGAATGAAACCCACGTGATCATCGCCAAACGTGAGAATCCCATGGCTCCTCTTCAGTTGTGCCTACATAAACGAAATATAGTGCGATTCAACCCCCTTCAGATGCCAAACTGCTCTTTCTGGCTATAAAATGCAACTTCCGACAATGTAAACGAGAATGCAGACTTTTGCCGTCGTGCATGCGTAAGTGTCCATGTTGCACCAAAAACAATGTTGGGCAGAAGAGCTCCCATTCACAGCTGCTTGCTGATAACTGAATAAAGCTGAGGCATTTTCACGAATGGGCAGCCAGCCCCAAAACAACTCTCGTGGTGCGGAACTGAAGACAAAAAGCTGAGCCGAGCCCCTGATTACTTCACTGCATACACTTCCACATGCACAATTCGAACACAAAAACTTTAGCGATCCCTTCTTTTGGCTGTGTAGGTTGAGGGCCTTTGCATGGATTGAAGGTGTTTTTGGATCTTTGTTTTGAAACAACCCTACTCGACATGCCTGTGCGACTCTAGACGCAAAAAAACTTCAACCTATAGTCGCAGAACGGAGGACTCGAAAGGGTTGTTGTCCGTACTTCGCAGAAAGTCCGGAGAAATGAATGTCGTTGAAGTGTCCAGGTGAAGCTGTCACCGGGTGATGAAGCTGGTGAGCCTGGGTCACAGTGAAGTGTCGCTATCGTCATGTTGCCCGCGTGACCCAAACTGACAACCGCATCTGACGATAACGGCGGCAACGAAGCTGTATCCTGACAACTGTACACGGCATCGTGTCGTCTTCCAGGCCCAGGGGTTGTTATTCCAGTGTCACAACTGTACATGAGCGTACTCCAAGATTACACACGTCAGACCAAATCAACTTCGTTTTGCAAGACACACTGGCCTTTCACAATCTGGTGTTGGTGCGACCCACGGTGAACGAATGTTCTCTGCTCAGAGAAATGGAGGCCATCAAGCGTGCCGTGTTTGGCTCGCCACCAGTTGATTCATCTCCGTCAAGAAAGTGCAGATTCTGTGACCCATTTCTATCGTGTGATTGGTCTGATTTATCCGATAACCAACGAGAAGGAAACAACCTTGCCAGGGCAGGGCAGCGTGGCTCCTAAATGAGGAGTGTAAATTACTCTCATCCTCGTGTGGTGACTCTGCTCAAGTGGACACATTATTCAGAGCCAGCATTAACACTGAACGCACAGGCTTGAACGTGGAACTGAACCAAGAATCAGCAATGAGTTACAGTGTGCAATGACTGAAATAAGAGGATAATTTTTCCCGAACACGCAAAACAAAATGAGTTGATCAAAAGATAAAAAACTATTTCACCGGTCATGTCCATCAAAACTTTAAAGAGGAAAGAAATTACGTCTGCAGCTGCTGTGTGAAGCTGCAGTTGATACAGTCTGCGGTTCCAATTATTCAGACAGGCCCTGTCATGTCTGTTCAAAACGCATCCCCAACCTCGACTTGTTGGGCATCCGGACACACCAGTAGATCTAGACATGCCAAAAGTATCAGGACAATCAGCTTTCTCAAATAATTTTCTGTCCCCTCTGGAGGTTTTTGCAGAATTGTTCCAGTGAATAAAACAACATCATTTTTTTTCTCTGGGTTTTCTTCTTTCTCGTCCTCTGTTCTGAAAACTGTGACACTGCATAATGTGTCTTTGAGTCATGTGCCTTCGCCAAATGCTTTCTGTCAAACAAAAACTAAAAGCCAAGATGGGCCTCACCTGAGGCCTCTGCTGAGCGGGACGTGTCAAAAATGAAGGCGCCCACTTCACCAAAAGTGCCAGACGGCAAAGCCGATTCTCTATTCTACAATCGTGGACTGCAATTCGGCATTACAATTAAACTCCATCAGGCGGGGGATCTGCATTATTCTGTCTCGGTCCCCAGACGGATGATCTTTCGTGCTTGTAAAGTCATTGGGCCCTGTCTGCACTGATGCCTGGCATTACAGCAGGCTCAGAGGGTCGCTTCACCCTGCACACATCTGGTCAATGCTCTATCAGCGACCGTCACGCCATGGGAAAACTTTTCATTCCTTGCACAGGAGCCTTTTTAAAAAATAATTGCATTGATCTGGATACTTTGCAGAAGACAGAACTGCAAGAGAGCTGAGTTTTCATGCAGTGTAGTTTCTGCATTACCATTTCCAATTGTTTTCCTCCTGAAGCAGCTTGTGGAAATTGGATAGGCCTGGCTGGGTATTGTTATCTCTTTCTTCTCATCTGTATTCGGAAGCGCAGGCAAGCCTTTTTGCTTATGCAATTGACATCTGAGGTCTTTCGTGGAAACCGAAGCCTTGAATCTGCTTTCCTTCTCAATGCCTTTTGGAAAACAGGGGAAGAAGTAGAACATGTCATGTGGGAAGAAGATGTAATGGCCTGCAGGGTTCTTCTTTCCCTGCCGTTTGTTTTGAGCATTCGGAGAAAGCCTGAACACAAGTTCAGCTGCAGTTTTTTCCTTGGAACGCCTGCCTCTCCCTGATGGCAGGTGTTTTGTCTACTGTACTCAAAACATAACACAATGTCTCTTTTTTGGCTTGATCAAGAACATCACAACAATCCTGATAGATTGTCAATAACCGTGCACATCCTTTGGATGTTCAGTCACTGTGTTGACGCTTGCATTTACGTGAGTGCACAAAGGTCAGTTCTGTTGTTCTGCAGATCCGGTTTTTCGCTCGGTACGGCTGTATTGGTGCTAAGTAGATTTTATGGCTGTTTGAATGTGTTTTTTCGGTACGATGAGATGCTTCACCTTGACAGTCATGTGTCCCTAATCTGCGTCATCTGTGGTGAATGGGCTTTGTCATTGTGGGCTGAAACAAATTATGTTGGTGACGTGCGTTCACAGCGAGCGCAGCCCAAGTTGATGTTTTTGGCCATTGATGCCGCCAAACTTTACCACTTTTGTCATTTGATGAAAAAGTTGTTTCAAAATTTCTTGCAAACTGTTGTTGTTCAGAAATACCTTTCAATGGTTGCAGATTAACAAAGGTGGATTGTTTCAGTCCAACAAGATATTCTCACAACAACCAATGGTGACACTGGTGTATATATTCATTGTCCCATTCAGCACAACTGTCACTGTTTGTGCAAAACGGGAATGGATTCAGCAAGAGACGTCACAATGGAAGTTGGGTTTTCCTATTGTGCAGCATTATTGCGGATTAATAGCGAAATGTCACATGAGATTGAACGCGCAAATAGATGGTGTAGGTGTGTGAACCTAATTTGTCCACATCTAAATACGTATCCTCGGGCAGATTGTTTTGAGTGGGCATCAGGAGATGCAATATCCTGTGCCTTTTCACTCCAGGCCTATTCAAAATTGAAAGAATTCTGATGAGTCACAACAGAAAACAATTCCTTTTGATCTTTCGCATTGATGAAAGCAAATTGCCCGCAAAGAAAAGAGTTGTTCCTTCCAAGGACCAAATGTGGACCTTTGCTGAATACAGAAATTTTAACGGTCTTCTTGCTTGTCAAAAAGATTCTTTCATCCTAAGCCTTGCATTTTAATTTGATGGCAAAAACAGCTATGTTGTGGCGACAAACATTTTTCCGAAGATGAAAAAGCAAAGCAACATGAATGGAACAGGGTAAAGAGCAATATCCCTCAGCAGCGTTCTTTGTTTAGGGGGATGTGCAGAAAAAGGAAGTTTGCCTGTTTGTTTGCCACCATAGTGAAACATTCTGTTTTCCTGTTTAGATTGAACAAGCACACGTGAAGATAGTGATTGCACACCGAAAACTGTTGATGTTCTCCTGTGGAATCAATGCTCTCGGGGACAAATTCAAGTGTCGGCAAACATGGCAACGATTCTTTCTTCCTTGGCACCTATTGTTTCGGTCACAATTTCTGTTGAAATAGACGTTTTTTAGCAGATCCACGCACTTCTTTGTCTTTTTTTGGAAAAAAGATAGAACAACACAGTCAGCAATGCAATGCTTCCTCACTCTTCACCACAGGTTTCTTTGAATGTTTGTAATGCGTACGTCCTGAGACAAAAGCGCGGAGCTTTTTTTCAGAAATCAAACGGTATATATTTGTGGGCCATCAATAGAAGGGAACCTGATGGAACTGGACTGAGTTGCGGATCAGCTCTGATATCAACACGTTACCCTACCCGTCCGCAGAGGGAACAATTTACTTTGCTGACATAAAATAGGCAGAGGAACTCGCTTGGTGAAAACTGCCTGACTGGATCAATACCCATCAAATGTCGTTCATTCAATACGAACTATCGGGACAAAAATCCCAATCTATCATCTTCTCCCTGCATTGGTTATCAAATACTTCGCTTTTGATGTCTTCATTTCTGCTGACAGAATTCTTCTTCTGGAAATTTGCCTGTTTGGTCTTGTCCGTCTCTAAAGTGGAATGCAGTACAAAGGAAAATTCTCGTTTGATCAGCTGATCATGTGTCGTATGAAACTGTTTGCAACTTCAATACGTATAATTGAAATGGTTCTCCAACAGGAAGCAGGAAAACCATATTTCCGTGCAGATAAAAGTAGGGTATTGCTATTGGAACCCTCTCACAAGACTCCTGCTTACCAATGAACCTGCTTGGGGCTCAGGGCCAACCTCTGCAATCACCCTGAACATAACCCTTAAAAAAAGACAGAAACTCCTTGCCCTGAATAAATGTCTGAAATGCCAAAAGTGCAACCGAGAGCTGGACACTGTTTTGTTCTTTCCCTTTCATTGCCGCCAAGCTGCACTTTCCTTGAGGCACTCAGCTTGAAATGTCACAGGATTTGAAACCATACAATTCTGTGATAGGTAATTGGTTGCTACTGTAGCTGCAATGTAGTTTTGACAGGGCCTAATTTGCACTTCCCCGGCTGAAACAAGTCTCAGTCAACCCACGTGGCTGTCTCCTTTACATCTCAGATTGGTCGAAGTGCTGTGTCATTTGTTCCCAATCCGCACCGTTAATTATTCTCGAGAAGACAAGCGCACGAAGAGGACGGTGACACGCAATGAAGCCATCTTCTTGATGTCGTGGAATTAGTTCAGAAACACGCGTCTTTGGGCATAGCAACAAAAGGTTATTCCACATGCAAACAACTCAACGTGCCTTATTCTGGAGTTGGACACAAAACAAAACCAAAAAGACACTTATTTGGCAAAACTGCCAGGCATGGCATTCGCAGATGTGTGTAAACTCGGATTTCAGATTTGCCGTGTATAAGTGGATGGAAGCATTTGTGTTGAGTGCGGTTTTCCACCAGCATTAGCCATTTCTGACAATTTTGGTATTGCCCGACTTCAGTCCAGGACTATATGAGGGGCCCTATCCAGATCTTCGTGTGACACTTGGAGATCCAGCTTCCAGAAACAATTGGCCTGAGAGTTATTGTTTGGTTGATCTAAAAGTATGGCTTTGTTCTTGAGGATTTGGGCCCTCTAGGTCTGTCAGTGGTGGGTTGGGTAAAATGCCACCCCACCTACAACCTTATTGAGATTCTGCGTTCTCCTGCTTATCTGTCTTTGCAGTCAATCATTCTCCCTCCACCAGAAATAGCACGTTCTGTTGTATGTCTGTCGGTAATGCGGTGGCAAATCAGATAAATGCCTGATTTCCGCTTTCGTCGTATCAATAGCGGGGAACACAACACAATTGAACTGATGTCCGATTTCTGGTGTTGTTGCTGACTGCGGAAACAGCCTGTTTGCAGCTTTGCTCTCGTTATGACCAAAAGTGGAGCCCGCAACTGCCGGGTTTTTCCATGCTGAGTCTGATCTGTTGCGCCTGGACTGATTGTACTTTATGAATTGGTCACTCTTTCCACTGATCCACATTCTGCTGACACAATACGAGAGACCAATTTATCAGGATTTGCGCTGCTTGTGCAAAGACATCTCCAGGATGCAAGACCTTGTTTTAGCGGGTCTAAGAATGTCGAGAATTATGACGTCAACTGGTGTTCTTGTTTTTTTTTGTTTTGGAGACAACCTTCTGGAGTCCAGCACCATTCTTGTGTGCAGTTTTAGCTGCAATTGTCAGCATTCGCTCCCCGGGCCAATGCATGCACTCTGGATCCAGAGAATTGCTTGTCTGGAGACTTCATTGGCCCGTCAGGAATGATGTCTTGGAACACTGCAGAGGGAATCTACAAATGTTGACGAAGTGATTTCTTTGTAACAAACACCATAAAAACGGTGTCCCGTGTTGCACATTTTCCAAGAAATGAAAAAAAGTATGTTCAGTTCAAAAAGGTTGATTTCAACAGAAATTACACAAGAAAGCAACACAGTGGGCTGCAACTCAACCAATGGGGCCCAAACCACGGCGACGTTCAGACAATGATTCTGTCTTTACATCAGTGACTCCAGACAGAGACAGAACTTCAGACTTGGAACTTTTTTCTGGCTTCAGTTACAAGTGTGACTTCTCCGGTTCACGCACAGATGCAATGCCAGGGAACAGTGATAACATCTAAAATTGAAATTTGAAGGGAATTCAAGCAAATAAAGACTGACAGTTTTAAGGCATTAGAGCTGCTAAAATGAAGCACATCCGGAAAATGGGACGACGATTCAGTTTTATTTTCAGCGTGCAAGGCTGTGCTCAATTAGACATTTTGAAATGAAGAAAGAAGACAAGTCAGTTTGAAGGCCTCCTGAGGTTTCCATATTGATATTGCATCTTGCGGGAGACAGCAAGCCGCATTTGGTTGTATTCAAGTGGGGGACTTGCTCCCTGTGTATAAATATTCCGTTGGAATAAATCAAGAGCTGATAAATTCCAAAGCACATCCCCCATCGTCATAGAGAGGGGAAATTTAATGTTTAAATAATGGGCAGAGGACTCGCTGGGAGAAGAGAAGGCATTCAGCCTGAAGAGATCTCTACAGTCTTTGTCCATAATTGATTAGACAATGATATTGTCCAGATGGAGTCTCTGTAGGAGCTGTATTTAAATTATCCTTTTGCTTCGAACTGAGGGGCATAACACGAGCACAACAGGAGCTACGACCCACGAGGGGAGCAGAGAGGATTCTGCATGTCAGTCTGCATAGCCCCGTCCGGGTAACTGTGCTGCCGTAAAATGAGGCGAATATACTGAGGCAACAGACTCGCCTCGCACAATACAGAACAATAGTGGAGCGGGTGGTGAACAAGACGCCTTGCTCAAAATTTTACTGGACAAAATCAGAACATCTTTTTCTTTTTTTTCGTCTAACCTCAAATCGTAAACCCATGTTTTTGTGATTATTTTCTCTTCGCCCTTTCCTCAATTCCAACATGTCTTGACGCTTGTGCAGCTTCTGATTCAGTCGCAAACAGAACCCTTGTCGACTCAGCCTTCCATCACAACAGAATGCCGAAGGTGACATTGCTATTTTTTTGCATTTTTGTTGTCACCAAGATGATTTCCTCTTGCTGGAGACAAGAGTCTGTTTTTCGTAGAGTGCGAAGAGTTTCTGAATCAGGGCTGTGCAGAGTTACAATATTCATTCATTCAATGTCCTGGCGTTGACGATTGTTACAAATGCAGACAAGTATATCACATGAACAAAGAAAAATTAAAAACCCTGTGCGTAATATTAGGTTGAGAAATTGCCTCACAACTTTGCTGTCTGGGAAAGATGACACCTGACCAGTCTGGAGGAGTTTTCAGTTTCATGAGACAGTGATCGTGTGTGCAATGATGAGCACACCCTCAAGAACTCACAAAATCAGAACGGATTTTTTTAATTGAACCAGAAATCCACACACATCATTCTTAACACTCCATCTACTCTTACGCACGATCTGTAGATCCTTTTTGCATCATCTGCCTGGAGCTAAGACTGGACTTTGTCCACGAAAGGATCTGGGACGGCTTCTTCTTCGTTTCTTTCTGAAGGTGGATGCACTGCTGGCTGAGTTCTATGGACGTTATGCCCAGATGTGTCACTTGTAATTCCGTGCGCTCTGCGCGCGGAGGTTTCTCTGTAGCAGACACCTCATCAGGAGAAAAAAGGACTCGATATCTACTCCTCAGGCAGTTCAAGTGCTGCTTGATGAAAAGATCTTCAAAAAAGGGATTGGAATCAAACAAAAATAG
>JAAUYG010097197.1_pt1 | contig 11607 bp, 8 predicted proteins | sample 7278091 | NCBI WGS metagenome assembly JAAUYG01 (sample SAMN14350201, study PRJNA611818) | marine sediment metagenome | isolation source: surface marine sediment (0.6m) | place: French Polynesia: Moorea | collected 2018-08 | reverse complement strand
TGTGATACTCTCCTTCACCATAGGACACCTCTATAATAAAGACAGAATTATTCGGCAGAAAGGTTGTCCCTATCAGATGGGACTGCTGTATATGGCATTTTTTTATGACTAGACTACTGGTAATTAAGCAGCATGTACATATATGGCATGTTAACATTCATTTCACCTGTTCTTCCAGTGGTCCAACTTGGAATCAGTCGGCTCACCTATGGTAAAATTTAATGAAAAATACAAGAGATTAAAAATAAAACAGACTTAATTCCCACAAATAAGCAGCTACTTTGTAAGTTTGATATCCTTATTTAATATTTATTTTTTGGGTGTCTGAAGGTCGACTTGCTTGATATGGTCAGCAGTATTAAGTAGAAGCAATAACGTATAAAGGCTATAAAAGCTAACTTGGTCTAAAAGTTGTTCTTTTAAAGTACAAGTATACTAAAGTATGCAGCAACAGACTTTTACTTGAATCTGGAACAAAATAACAATTACTGCATATGATTCAGATATAGCTATTAAATTTCCTCTTTCTTACTATACTTAATGGCTTTGTATTTTGAAACGACATCCATATGCATACATGTACATATGGATTTTGTTTTCCTTGAAATTGCACAGACACATGCAAACTCGACATGCACTTCTACAAGTTATATTGCCACTATAACCGGCTGAAGTTGTCATAAATACCCAAGTCAAGGTTCAACTGGATCTGACTAACACCTAGTCACATTGTTCAGATTGCTGACTATAATGTATTAAGTCAAAACTTAGACTTAGACTTGAGTATTTTCGAGAACCCCACCACTGATCTCCACAGTGGGCACAAAACTATGAATATGTTCATGTAGAAATACATATTTTGTATATAATTTCCTGTTTTTAACTGAACTTAAAACATTTTCTAAAACATAGACCAATTTAAATGGGGATATATACATGTCAATGTACACTACTGGGCTACAGGTTCACCTGCTTAAAGATTTACCTATTAAATTTGAAAGGTGTGTTTTTTGTTCAATTATATAAATGTACCTATAGATGATATATGAAATACTCAAAAACATTTACAGGAAACATTCTGATCGAGTCCTGTATCAAAAGTACTAAATAATATACCAGACAACTAAAGAATGCAAACTTTAAAGGCTGAAATCTGCAGGATCTCTAGCTACATGAACAGGAAAATATTAAACCATTTTCTTACAGAGGTGAAATTCTAAACTTTACAAACTGAAGCAAAAATTTCTATGTCAAAAAAAGCCCTCTTACAAATAAGCTGCAATACTAGTCAATATTTAGAGAAAAAAAATTTTCACAATCAAAGCAAAACTATTTTAACTACGTCAACAGCAAACACACGTAGCTAAATATCATGTTGATATTTTTCAGTGTAAGACAAAAAAAAAACTAAATTCACTACATAATACATGTATCTTAGCAAGCTTAGAGTGTAATTGTCTTCACAACAAGCCATAACTAATACAAGTGTGTCACCTACCAGGTTCTGTGACCACCACAGAAGCTTCTGGAGATCAAGAGGCATGCAGAAGGGAAGAGTAATAATATAATAAGTTATGCAAAAAAAATAAAATCATTTTGAGATATGAAATATATTTGGATGTGAGGATACATGAATACCATACAAGGTTTAGCCATTTCAAACACATTATTTTAAGCAGAATTAACAAAAATATACAGTTGATTTGTGAGGCAAATATATATGCACATATTACACCCACATTGGAAAAGATACATATTGACATATACATGAACATTAGATTTAATTAATCTTAGCTTGTTACTAGTAATCTCACAATTATTAATATGGATACAAACAAGACATGACATTGAAATCGAGAGACATAGGGAAAGGGGGTTGCGGTTAAAGCAATGAAGAAGAAATGTTTCAGCCAGGCAAGCAACAGAAGTTTAGTCAAACTGCGATTTGAGTCAAGACCCTGCCATGAAAGACCACTTGTCTTGAAAGACACATATTGACATTTCAATATAACTGAATGGGTCATCACAGACAATGTGTCTTGAGACCACAATGAAAGATACATCTTGATATTTCAATATAATAAAATGGGTCATCAGACCATGTCTTGAGACCAAAATGAAAGACACATCTTGACATTTCTATATACCCCCCGGTAATGGAATGGGTCATCAGAGACCATGTCTTGAGACCACAATTTTTATGGCCAATTGGGTTGGTCTTTCAAGGAAGGGGTTCTACCATATACATTATACACATCAGATTCACCAGCTTCAAACACAAAGAGAGGATACCATAGACAGAAGGTCATGCAAAAATACATGTAGCACGTCACAGGATTGCAAAAACTCTGCGATTGCTGGAAATAGTTATCTTACACATGGCGAAACAATGTCAATATGGGAACAATTCGACATGATTATAATAAGTTGGAATTTGTAGAAAGTGTACATGTATGTGTTATGTAGGCACAAACAGATTAAATACATCTTCGCAGGTCTAGTATATGTAGTTTTCTGCACCTTGAAAGATCTGCTAAAGGCCAAAAGCAACTATACTGCTACGTGCATGTACGCAATGCTATCACTGGTACATTAGTAGTCACATACTGGTAGTACAAGCTGGTGTGTGTATAAGGATATTTTTCAAAGTTAAGTGCTTCTTAATTATTCTAGTACAAACAGGGGTTGTTTATTATTATTATTATTTTTTTTTTTTGGGGGGGGGGATATTTGTGTTATTTTCATAAAGAACACTGAATTACCATAAAATTAACGAAAAAGGAGAGGGGGAGAAAATATCACTCCAGTACAACGTTAAAACTTCCCAGGAAAAAATACATAACAGCACATGAATGCAGCCACAGCCCATCATGCTGATGAATGCGATATACATGTAACAACAGAAGAGGCTAGGACAGAAATGATTCATGAAAGTTCACAATATATAGGTATATACATAGATAGCAAGGTTATATATACAGTCCACACCAATATATGATCTTAACTTACGCTTCTTCGTGCCCTTTTTGCCCCCAGCCCCAGCTGACCCTCGATCACTCTGGGTCACCCCAGTGGCTGTAACATTGTAGTTAGTTAATGACACATCAATAGATTCCATGTCTTTGTTTTGCTTTTTTGTTGTAATATATAGTTATCCTAATAATATTAGGATATTTGCATATTATGTATGGATCTATGTTTAACACTGTGATGTACATCATTGGCCAAAATGGTTGTCGCACACATACATGTACATCAAAACTGGTAGAAAAATTGTCTTTCTACTCACTGAGTCTTTTGACAATTTTTCTCTTATGAATCCTGAGTCCGACAACCTATTTTCTCATACATAACTGGTATCAACTGGTATCAACTGGTATCAACTGGTATAAAGACTCTCTCAATGATAATTCACTGGAGTAGCACAATATTTAAAAACAAAGTTTCAATCCTTAATTACATGTAGCCTTATTTTAAGGTACAAAGTTTGTGAGCAAACATTTCTATTCCAAGTTGTACATAGAAAAGTGTATATCTATGCATGTGCCAATCATTTGGGCAGGTAGCGAATTACCGGGTCTGCAGTAATGAAAAAGATGTGTATTACATGTACACGTATTAGTCTTTAAATTATGACTTAAGATTCATAACAATTTGAGCCATGTGATTGGCTAATACTCACTGACTTAAGTCAAAACTAAAAGACTTAAAAATATTTCTGGAAAATCCAGTCTTTTTTCTTTTTTGAAGAGATGTGAGTAGAAGATGGGTGATATCTGCTTTTTGATGCAGACAAACACTGTTACATAAATGTGATTTCCACAGATCAAAAATGGTAACTTGTTAAAAGTACAAGATCATGCAATACTACATAATTATGAATCTATATAAATCACTAATCCAAATGAAGATGATATGGCTTCCTACTGTAGCAAAATGCATCAAACCTCACGAGTGTCTCAGCATTTTCAAAAAAGTATTTTTAGAGCTCTCTGGAAGAGCTGAACACTTAGTACATGTGTATATATCACTAATAATGTGATGGTGAACCTTAACAAACATAACCATTTCTATAAATAATTCAGAAAAAAAAATCAAAATATTACTGGCCCTAGCAAAGGTGCATCAAAATGCATATTACCTGGTCTGCTAGGTGTAGAACCGAAATGGAGGCCAAGAATGTTCCGGGTGATGGCATCGTTGGTGAGAACTCTCCATGCAAAGGCCATCTCGGCATTGGCCAGGTTGGCCTCAGTCAGGACTTTCTTCAGGATGGTGTACAGTGCCTCGAAAAACACCTGACAAACGAAGAACTAATAGGTATTGATGTTGCCACAATTTGAACACCATGATGTAGATCGAGTTATGACTTTAAGTTCAAGATACATATACAGTAAAACTCCGGAACAAAAACCTTAAAAGAGTTGAGGCCACTTTAATTCTGAAACAATATACAACTGTGTATAATTTAGTTGTTCACTAAGCGGTCTTTATTCCGGGGTGGTCTTCTTCTGGGGTGGTCTTAATTACCAGTGTGGTCTTAAGGTGGAGTTCCACTGTATCAGTACAAGCTGGATGACCACAGGAAAGACCATCACTGTACAGTTTAAATTTCTACCCAAGACAGGAAACCAGAAAATTTGCTCTCATTTTAAGGAACTCTTTTTGCATTTCCTGTGCATTTTATTATTGTAACTATAGTTATATTACTTAATAGTAAACGTAACCCATCTATTTATATGTACCTCTTAATATGTACTTCTCTATATATACTTCTTAATTTTAATTAATTTGGCATATAGGATGAAAAGCAAATCAAAAGAAAAAGGGCATCCGGCATTTCCTCATGTTGCCTGGGCAGCAGCAAATATAAACTAAAGTTTTGTTTTTTTTCTCCAATACAGGTTTAAATGTAACTGATTCCTCAGGTAACATTTGAGTGCTACAATTTTGTATATGTACCTATATTTTTAGAGATAACACTGAAATAGTACTTTTGGTACTAGCGTGATCTTGCCAATACATTTACCAGTCATGATAGTCCCTGCATTTTACAACCTATATTTTAAGACCACCTCAATTGTAATGCCACCTAATTTAGACCCAAGTTGCCAATCTGTATGTTATAAAGGGTTGACTTTTGATTTGAGACCATCTGCAATATAAGACCACATTTTTTTGGTCCCATGAGTGGTCTTAAATTAGAGGGGCTATACTGTACCACACAAGGTCTGACCTGGTCATGGTGGAGCTTGGAGGCCCGTTTGTCGCTGCGGTATGGACAGTGTTGCAGTGTAAACTCCTCCTGGCACTGACTGAAGGTTGCCGGGTCATGGAAATTCTGGATCCACTTGCCAAGACAGGACAGGACTTGAGTAGCATTGTCTACAAATCGACAACTTTCCTGTAAAGGAAAACAAACAAAGATAGCAACATAAATTATGTAATTCACATACATGTATGTACTGGTGCATATTTATGCATATACATGTAGTCTATGTACTAACTGTGAAAAGAAACAGTAAAGTAACAGAACTTTAAAGGTTTACAAATATGGCGCCCAATAGTCATGCCATTTCCGCCATTTTATTCATCACAAGAGGTGTTGATGCTTAAGGTTCAATGATTTAGAAGCCAGAAAAAGGCAATCCTGCAATATTTTATGTACCATTATTATAAGCATTTGCAACATTCATTGACATGTAGATTGTCGACAATGCATGCTCACCCCAAAAAGTGTATGCAGTGCTCCTTGCCACTTAGAGCCCCCCGAGTCATTTAAGAATTGCCTTCATTTTCAGTCAGTTAAACCACTCTTACATTTTCAATACAAACATGCCAGCATTTTAAGACCACTTTCAATTTAAGACCATATATTTCTGGCTGAAATGGATGGTTCTAAAATGCAAAGACCACTGCACAGTGGTCCCTCTCTTATAGGACATTCGCCAAAGGACACCTCTGTAATAAGGACAGAATTATTTGGCAGTAAGTACTATGAATGCATTTAGTCCATTCTCACCATCGGACACATGTCTAATAAGGACAGAATTATTTGACGGTGGGGGTGTCACTACATGAGAGACCACTGCCATGAGAGACCACCTGTCTTGAAAGACCACACATTATGGGCAGAAGGACCCACATTTCAATATAACTGAACCTGTCACCAGAGACCACCTGTGTTGACAGACCACATTGTCATGGCCAATGGAGTGGTCTTTCAAGACAGGTTCTATCTATTAGAACTGGGCTACTATACCTTGGTTAGTTCAGCCATGACTTTTTCCTCGTTTCCAAACACAAACGGCGTAGACGAACAGAGATGAAGGTGGAACCCAAGGGGAGCGGACATGTTGAACTTGAGTAGATGTCGCCTGCATAAGAACATGAAGAATGATTGGTGAAACAAACACAGATTAAAGGAAAGTACAATGTACATATAGTTACCTATTCATGCAAATGTCACTAGCTAAGGTACCTGCAATGTCAGTCAACCATAATATCTTTACATGACTCTTACAATAATCTATTACAATTAGAGACCAACAATGTTTAGGGACAACTCTTATGAATACATGTATGATTGCTCCTTGTCAAGGACTGCACAAAACCATTATAGACTGCGACCGAAGAGTGACCACATAAGAGAAGTACAAACAGATTTAGCATGAAATTGTATTAAATAATACTGTAGTTAGTACACATCAAATATATACAGTGAAAGACCACTCCCATGGCCATAAAAATGTGGCCTATGAAGAAAGGTTGTCTTTGTTGACGCATTCACTGTTTATGTAGCATAGCATATGTATATATGCACCTTTCACTGTATATGTTTGATGTGTACTAACTAACCCCTCTGGTAGACTGAGGACAGCTGCCCTGGTTCCAGTCGTACGGAGCTTCAGCACTGGTTGCCCGGTAACGAGGCTCTTCCAGGAATACGGTTCCGCCACTAACAACCCAGGCTGCAGCGCCTCGGGTGGACGCGCTTCACTGCCTCCTTCAAATCCCACAGAAAATCAATATAATGTTCACAAACACAATAACCTCACATAAAGTAGAAAAAGGTCACTTACTATAGGCATTTAGCAAAATATATACACATTGTAGAATTGACGGATACTTTAGTCAGAATTTTATTCATTACCTTGATGTAAGAGATTTGCAGTATTCATTCAAATTATATCACAATTTTCTGCAATTAAATAAAAAAAAAAAAACTGAAATTTTTTAACAAACCTGGATTTTCTAAGACCATGCTGCTTTCCAATGGCAACACTTCGGTCTTGGACTCCCTCTCTTTATCCTTTCCCCCCTTCATACTTGTCTTGGACTCTTCCTTGGCTGGAGGTGCTGCTGGTTCATTCCATCTTGACAGACATGAATACGATACCACGACCTCTGATGGTTTGAGGCTATCCACAACTATTTCGTACAGTCAAGGTAAACAAAAATATTTATGAGAGGGATAAATTTAAACCAGAAATTTGAATACATCAGTAAGTTCTAATAGTATTATCATGATTCTCGCACATTGTATATGTGTATTGCAACTTTTACCAATTTATATTAAATCATGGTAAACACACCAGATACAGTAGACCATGTCTTGAAGGACTATTCCACTGGCCATAAATATATGGTCTCTCAAGCCATGTGGTCTTTGATGACGACACTGCAATATAGACCCTCTGCAAGGACTGTGGTCTTTCAAGACAGGTGGTCTCTCATGGCAGCGGTAACTCTCAAGACAGGTTTCACTGCAGTGATCCATGACTTGAAATTGGCACTGAAATAATTTTGGATATCCAATACTACACGTAATTTGTATAAACAGAGTTTGCATAAACAGTACAAGATATTGAATGAAAACCCAAATATTTTTTTTTTAATTTTCTCATTAGCATGTACATGGAATAACAAAGATGACATGAGAAAAGGACTGCTACTCCCAGATGATAGTCTAATATAATTTGTGCCAAAAATTTTTGGTGGAACCATTCCAGCTTCATCAGAGGGAAATATGGCAACTTTAGGAGCTTTTTCATGGTGTCACATATGGCCCATCTGGATCATGATCCAGAATGCTCAGGCCCAGCTGTCATCCTCCCACTCGGGTGCCACATGAAAATTTCGGACATTTTTTTTCGGACATTTTTTTTTTTCTACTGGACCATGCAACTCTGTGACTGGCATTTCTTTTCCACCATTTGGGATGTGGAATCCTGAAGCTTCCGCTCTCAAAGAAAAGGATACATAAGTATGTTGGGGCCTTTTCTTCCCCTGATCCCTGCAACACAAGATGATAAAAGTTCCAAAATTATACAGCTTGAGCAATACATGAGACATGTGTCACTAATAAAACTCCAATGTATGTTCATATTATTTTTTATGTTGTGACAGTGCCATCGTGGTAATTGGAAATATTACCAAGTGGCCACTAAGCAGTACCACAAACTAAAAGCATGTAATCACCAGTAACTATAATATGAATGGTATTGCAGATAATATCAACTAGCGATTAGGATATATGTGTATATTGAATGAAGATTTTATGAATTTTAACTATTTTTAGCTTTTGATAAAAAGCACATAAAAAGTCACACACAAAATTACTGTGAATAAAAACCACGACAAGGTCAAAGATCGCTTATAAGAAAATATTCCTGGTAGTAATCTATTCTTATGATCTAAACTGGGTCCCAAAACTGTGGTGGTTGCCAGTGTTCAACATCATATGACCTAAACCAAAATTAAATATTTGTTAACCATGTTAACTGCAGCGAACTACCAATAAATATAACATCTTTTTTGGGGGGTAACTCCTCATGGGTCCAGAATAGATTACAGAAGGAACATAAGATTTACCCCGGCAGTATTAGGAGCTGATCTCTTGTCTTTACCAACAGTTGCAGGGGCTGCCTGGGAAAACGACAGGGTGACAATTGGTGACAATAAACACAAGACATGCACACATACAACACCAGCTGACACAAGCGTATAATGCAAAGGGGCTGAGCAATTCAGGGAAAACCAAACTTAAAGTTTACAGAGGACAACAAAATTCATCAAAGTTACGGTCCTATCTCGGGTTTTTATGCAACCACTTAGTTTTTGCTGTCAAATTTGGTAGCTAAAAGGTACTAGAATGGACTAAACACTGAAATTCACTGTTACCCAAATATTGTATGCAACAACAGAGTATCATAAATCATGTTAAACAATTAAACGAAACTGTGTGATGACATGACAATGGATCCAAGATTCATATTCAGGACACCAATAACACTTAAGGGCATGTGCAGTACATTCATTACCAGTAAGTCAATGTGCAAAGGTGATTATCAATAAAGAATATCCTTGAAATTGTTTTTGCTTTTCAAAGACAAAAAGCAGAAATAATACAGAATCCCCATTACCACACACCCTTATTTTCAGACATATCCTGAAATACAGTGCACGTGGTGCTGATTTTTGATGATCCTTTAAAAAAAGCAATTAATCTTAATTTTCAACAAAGAAATGCAACCCCATAAAGGCTTACATGCATGAATTCAAAATAATCAACAATTTACATCCAGGCAGGGGCACGTACAATGTACCGTGAAGTCACAAACACAACCATAAATGTATCGTGAAAAATATTCGTAGGAAATGATGGACAGTGAAAGACTGACAACAAATTAACGTACATGTACCAAAATCAATCTCAAAATAATACTAAGTATTTTACTGGGAATGAGGGGTCGGGAATGGGGTTTCAAATCTCTATACAAAATGTAACACCAGTCACATGACCTACCTTGATGTCGGAGAATTTTTCCTTGTGGGGGTATGTGTTAGGTTTATGGAACACATACAGTGTTCTGGAAAGAAAAAATTATGGTAAATGTGTCAAAATAACATGGCTGAAACATAAATGATGGAAAATCCTATGCCAGTACCGGTACATAAAACATTGAGCTTTTTTTATCAAGGCTGCAAAGATTCATGCCACTGTCGTCATTATAAATCCCTTGCTAAAGAAGACAACTATCAGCACTGGTACCAGGTGATATTTGAGTGATTAAAATTTTGAAATGTTTTAATTTATTTCATATCAACCTGACCAGTGCCATTTTGGCATATATACATGCATGTAATAAAATAAGAACAGAAAACTTTACATCTTATTACATTTTATGAACATAGGAACTGTTACTATAACTACCGGGTACTGATTGATACATTATGAATTACAGAAATTATCGCTATTAAATTACCACAGGAGTTTCCTGCCATTGTGATGTTTCAATGAAACTACAAGTCAATAATGACACTTCATACATACAATAAATTTTTTGTAAAATACACTTATGTTCATACAAAGATTATGCTTTGCTAAAATTGCCCACATTGAATGATGAATTACAACCTCTGCATCCGGCAGATCTTTTCTTGCATGCATTACTGGTATTTTTCCCAGGTTGCTAAACAGGAAATTAATTAATTTAATTACTAACTATTAAATTAATTACTATCGATAAAAAAATGTCAAATGGAGGCACTGGAATAAAAGCTGGTGGTTCCCACATCTAACAGTGTTGGATAAAAATGTCCTGCATACAAAAGCTATAGCCCAGGCAAACCTGTTTTTTTCTATAACTCAGAACTGCTGCGTGCATATATCTCTGACATATTTCCCTGCCTGCGAAAGAAGAAGGATGTTCCAAACATTAAATTAAATTTCCTATCTGTTGTAGACTATGTTAAAACATCATGAAATGACAGCAGTTTGTGAAAATGTGAATTTATATATTTTATATATATAATTACTTGAAACATTTGCAGAAGTCGTCGAAGTCCATCCAGACTTGCTGAGACTTGTGTTCTGGTTGTTCTGTCTCTCCCTCAGCGATCTGTTCCTCCTCACCAGGGGGCAGGTCGGTGCCCTCGGTGGCCGACACTATGCTTCCATCCATCGGACAGATGGCAGCATCGGCCGCTGCCTGCAGCTGCGCTTCTGTTAAGAAGTAATCCAAGTACGGTAGGTTGTGTATGGGGTAGGAGTTTCTATTAACAACCATAAATTGACTCAAAATTTTTAAAAATTAAAATTCTTAACAGACACGCATTTTCTTTGCAACGGTGAGCATGCACAGCTATGGATTTAATTTGCATAATAATGAAGCTGGTCAGCCAATACCTACATGTGCAACCCTATGATTTTTACAAGAGGTCCAAGGACCTTGGCGCTCTGCTTGACAGCTGCAGTTAGGATGACAGGTAATTTTCTGCAGACTGGTATCAAAATCTCACTGCTGCAGACTAAATCAATTGAAATCTGGGTTAACTCTCACATAGTACCTCACTATGCATGTATCAATTTTAGATCATATTCAACAACTTTGACCTTTCAGGGTCACTCAAGGTCAAACATGAGTGCTACTGGACTCCCCATATATGGTTTCCTATTAAAGTTTAGTAGTAATGGCCTAACTCACCGCCTTTGCGAGATATAAGCATTCGAAATTTGAGTGACTTTGACCTTTCAAGGTCACTCAAGGTCAAATGTGATGATGTCATTGGACTCTCCATATATGCTATCCTATTAAATGTTTA
>JAAUYG010054767.1_pt1 | contig 11607 bp, 7 predicted proteins | sample 7278091 | NCBI WGS metagenome assembly JAAUYG01 (sample SAMN14350201, study PRJNA611818) | marine sediment metagenome | isolation source: surface marine sediment (0.6m) | place: French Polynesia: Moorea | collected 2018-08 | reverse complement strand
GGGTTCTGATAAGGATGTAGTATCTTATTGCCAACCGGGATGCCCCCCTCGCGTTGCACAGCAACCGACTGTCTAGTTGGAAAAGGACTTCCGTAGGTTATACATGCTGGTGTAGATTTTCGGTGTAATATGCCTTTTCGCTCGACTTTCCGGGGAAAATAGATGAAAAAGAGTATTCTGTGCATTAACTCCCAAAATCCGAGGACAATACTGATCATACTTTATTATGCTATCTATGCATACAGTGGACATGACCCCTCCCCCTACTAATTTTCGTTAACACTTGGTAACCTTCAATATTTGGCAAACCATTAGAGATAGACCCCTGGTTACTATTAGACGCTAATAGGGAATTATATATGGCGAGTTCATTCGCGCTGTTGGATTTGACCTTGAATGACATTGGAGGTCAAAATCATGACCGGACCAATTTGAGCCCTGTATATGCGTAGAGTGGCCAAATTTACACCCATGGTTTCACTAAAAGTACTAGGACCTCATATGTGGAGTGTTTGACACTGCCATTACACTAATTTGTCCCTAAGTGACCTTGGTGATCAATGTCATGTTGACTTGCTACAGAAAAAATAAAATGACTCCAGGGTTGTAACTTCACACATGTGTTCTTATGCTCAAAAATGGGATACCTCCTCGCGTTCCAGGCAACTTGACTGTCTAGTAGTTCGTTGTTATTATTTTATTTTCTGGTGCACGTCAAGCAAAAAACGGAATCGTGAGTTCTTGGCATCTCTCTTGAAAACCACACCGCGATTCTTGTTCAGAATGCTCCGACCATTCTCCCCGTCAGTCACAGGCACGCAAAGCCACAGGAAGGACGGGAAAAGCCTGGGGATAGGTCACATTATGTCGTCTGTCACATTCGATGCGCTCATCTTTTGTTAAAGACACGTCCCTGCGATTTTCCCCTCGGCTGGGGAGGGGGTGAAAGGACACTCCTCGAGGCGTTTGTTTCTGCCGAGATCAGGTTCAGCCAACCGCCAGGATAGCAGATGGGAACATGGACACATCTTTTGTTCAACGTTCAGCATTTTTCCCTATCAGGGAAAAAAACCCTCAGAGGCTAGTACAGGGTACTATATATATACCTCGCCGCATCTTGCGAGGGACACGTATTGTTTCCGCGTATCGTGTCCGCCGGTGAGAATTTTCCGGTTGATTCGCCTTTTCTCTTGATTTTCTGGCAATTATATCTGCACACCAACTTCCAAATCCTTCCGCCAATACCAGTCATATTTGAGTGTTAACTTTAATGATTAATAAGTGCCTTTTCTGGAATAGATTTACGTGACTGTGGCTGAATTCCCTTTCGCTCTATTAATTTTTGCTAACACTCAATACTTGACAAACCGGTAGAGATAGAACCCCCTGGTTACTATTAGGCACTAAAGGGAAATCGGGCTGTGTCTTGGCTTCAGTCATGCTACTAGATTTGCCCTTGAGTTGATCTCGAAGGTCAAAATCAAGACAGGATAAGTTTTAGTCTTTCATATCTAATGAACGGCCGTGGAAGGAAGTAACACCCCATGCATTTTGGCGCTAAGTATTAATGAATGACCCTGGAAGTACCGCCCTATATTATTGTTAAAAGGTACCAGGATTCATATATGGAGTATATTCTAAAATGATCTTGGTTGCCTATGTCAAGGGTCATGGCCACTTTGGTCATCAATTTTTGCAAAATGTTTTATTTGCTGATACTTTATCGAACACTCAGTGCATTGAAGGAGAGTTTTCAAGTCATTGTATTCAATTTGCATCTGATAATTCACACATACATGTACGGAGGGGTTGTCAGGCTGTTGATCCCACTATGGAATTGATACATAATATATTTTTTATAATTATTGTACGTGTCCTGGTGCTCAACAACGGGATGCCTCTTTGTGTTTTAGGAATCAAACTGTCTAGTTCTCCGTTCAATCGGAGTATTAAATGGCTGTTGTGCATGACCAATGCATGCTTTTTTGATAGTGTATTTTTAGACTGAATGCCTCCCAATACATGTATTATTATCGATATATAACTTAAAACTAATAACATTTCCAATAATTTATTTTGATCAAACCAATATTAGCTATTGTTTATTGGATTAACTACAGCTGTGAAAATACTAAGCACAAGGGTGTGTACAAGTCTTTGTAATAAACATAAATTGTTATCGCCAGTGGTAACTCTTGGTTGAAGTGGCGCTACAGACATGACTAACTTGTATTTGTAAGAATCAAAGATGTTTTTAACTGCAAGGTGAAATCAGTTTGGTCCAGAAAGACTCAATGCATGGCAGTACAGTGATGATGCCCCAAAAGGCATCACACGGATGGCTGTGGCACCAAACAGATGCCTGTGGTATCACACGGATGTCTGTGGGTGAAAAAAAAATAGTAATTCCCACAAGCAGTCGCCTGTAAAAAAGCAATATCACGCTCTGTACGTGACAAGTGTCAACGTAGCGGGCAGTGCCACTGTGGAAATTAGGACGGTCGCAGCATGACTTAACCGTCCCTTCCACACCCAGCTCGTAGAAGATGTCCTTCTGGTCTAATTAGAGCCAGAGAGCGTAAGATTCGGTAAAGGCACGACCATCGGAGGCAGTGTTTTGTATTCAAGGTGAGATTATGCTGAAGCTTGGAATCAAATTGATGGATGCTGCCCCGGAATCGTCGGGTCAAGTGAAGCATTGCGCGGAGGGAAGTTTTTATCCCTGATTGTTGAAAGGAAGGCATTGGTGTATGCTGTGGGGCCGGCCGGCAGGAAATGGTGGCTAGGGGATTAAGGGTGCGGGGGTTTGGCGGGAGGTGGTGGCTCGATACTTCCAAAGGACCCATAAGGGTTGCCCATTAAGTAATAACTCCTTGGTAGGTCTCGTGTTCAATGCCGGCAGGGCTGATGAATGATTCGAAAGTCGGCGGAAAGGAATTATGCAAACTTTGATGTGATCACGACGCCTGGATAGAATACTTCATTTCTTTTCCATAGTCGCCGGTTCTTCTATATCTAACTTCGCACATATACATTTGTAGGTCTACATGTCGTCAGCCGGGAATTTTAGTATCAGGTACATGTACATACTTTGTGCGCGTCATGTGTCAACGCGGGATTCTTTTCTAAATTAATTATAAAAGCGGCCAACCCATTTTCAGGTGCAGTCCACGTTCCTTTCCGGCACATAGATAGGCGTTTGAGTGAGTGGGTACTTGATGTCGTCGTTTTATATGTTATCTGTTTTAAAAAGGTAGTTTAGTGAGTGTATTTTAAGTAGCTGAATGCGTGTATGTGTGAGTGTGCTTACGAATGGTAGAGTATCTGGAATTCAACCTTACGGTTGCGAAAATGTCACTAAACCTAAACCTACATGTACATCATTCCTGCAAGAGTGATAACATTTAACACTGGGCTCGGGCACTGATCATCACTGGGGCCTAGTAACTACCATCTTGGGAATGCAATGGCCCACTGGATTTGCCGACGTTGCTGATACCTTCAAATGGACCAAGTTTTACAATGAAGGATACAATGGTAGTTTAAGGCAACTTTCGTATACGTGGGTATTTCACAGCGTGGGTCACTTTGCATTGAGTGGTACTTTAGGGCAACTTTCATTAGGGTGGACCGCACGCTTATTTTTCCTAGATGGGGTGGAAGGTGGGGTATCGTGGACTGGGTTATCGTATTTTTTTATTAAAAATTTCCCAAGAGCTATTTCGACTGACTCATGTATATAGAAAAAAATATCGCTGCATTATTAAATCTGCAAAAGTTAGAAAAAAGAATGCGACAAATGCATTCCATGGAAAAGAAACACTGGTATTGAGTTGACGTGAGTTCTACAAGTTTATACCCTACAGATTACACTGAGCACTGTTGTGTCAACCAGGATGCTCTGACACCGACTATCTGGTTTTATTAACGCTTCTTCTTGTCGTGTCCCGTACCTGTGCCCGGTTGGCACTATATTCCAGTATGGCACACCGTCTGACTTTGATACTGAGCATGCCAACTCCCCAGACTGCCCAGAGACATATAGAAATCGAAATTCTTTCCTCGATGTTTGTACTTAGGTGGGGTGAAAAAAAGTTTGCAATGTTCTCCACCTGGATGACGTAAATGTCTGGACAAAGCACCGCATCATTTTACTTTATTAATGAATAAATGTGTAATGGTTTCTGTAAACCCATCCATAGTGAAGAGCTGTAATATAGGCATGTTTATTCGAATATACACAGCGAGTATGAAGCATGCATTTTCAGCGAAGAAATATGCCGAGAGCCCCTGACATGGTCTGTGTTTCATTCTTCAAATTGGACGAGGAACGACAATTAAAAATAAAAGACTACAGGCTTGGGAAAAGAGGTACTCAAGAGAGAAGTGAAGGCAACGTGGATTTTATTTGCATGCATTTAGTAAGGCATATTTATAAATCACACGTCTTAATTCCCTAGTGATTCTACTGCATGCTACCAAAATGTGTTTTCATCTTTCCCATACCTATTACAGCGAGATAAACCAAGAAATACCTTGAAGAACTGGATAGACCTCCACATGTGCTCGGCCACATTGGTTATTTTGTATTTGAATAAAGATAATAGAGGCATTTTTTATTCGAATACTAGTAATATATGCACAGCGCCATATTCAGGGAAAATACATCCCATGTTTTGTAAGCATGTGCATACCCATCCGCACATGTGCCTAGAAAAATCTGCACCATAAATGGCTGGAAACAATAAATTGGTTAATATTCCGTTTGGAGACCAGAAATTATAACTAAATGACGTTTAAAGTAGAAACATCAGTTCACTCTCAGATTTCGAAGGCAATTACATGAAACAAAGTTTACCACGAATAACCATAAGAAGTTAGAGTTCATATATCGAAGAGCATTAAGGCAGCGGCTACTTTCAGCGAATACCTACAATATAGCAGTTGGCGAAGACTCAGTGGTTGAAAGGAATGCAGGTGTGGGGAAAAGATCGGTTGGCCGTTCTGTTTGTCTATAGGCGTCTCAATAAACACATCAGCTCACCAGACCAAGCCCTCTTACGTCACACATCACGTGACTGATTAATACTGGAGGATGCAGCGTCTCGTGAAGGATTGTGGAAACCGTATATATTCACGTGCGATGCTGGAAGGATGTGGGCATCTTTCAAGCTAAGCTAAGCTTCTGATACATCGTGAGGGTTTGCAAATCTGGAAGGTCGACTGCGAGATTTCTCCACGAATACACCAAACGGCGTCTAGTTGGGTCTGCAGCAAACGCATTTACTTTTCAATACCTCTATTTTGTGCAGATACGATGCGTTTGTGCTGCAAAATGTGACTGAGAAAATATGCAACGTACCATCAGCATGATATTTTTTTTGTATCATAATCATATTTTTAGACAGCACTTTACAACCCGCGCGTAACTCCTTCCAGACATCGGCTGGGACGGTATATGGTTTGTGATATGTCGGAGAATACTTCTTGTTGTTGTACACAGCGAGGCCGTCCTTATATACATGTACATAAGCCTGGCAAGGGCGTATTATATAGTTATCGTGACTTACCGTAAAGAATCCTGCGTGGAAAAAAACCTCCGTCTACATTAATGATTACAGGCACAAATTTGCTAATAGAACGGAGGCCATAGGGCATGTTGTGGCTGTTATCAGTTCAACTATCAAGAGCTTTCAGAGAGCGGCTAAGAGGACCGCTGTAATAGCTTGCTGAGGACAACCGTTCGATAGCTGTATTTAAGTGCTATAACAGAAGAACCTGGCAATGAAGCACCTTGGTCAGGTATCCAGCTTGCCAAGGGCCTATTTTTATTTTTAGTTATTTATTTTTTCTTTCATTACTAGGACATCAGTGAAGAAGACCTATTACCCCATAAGATAATAATCCTATTTATATTAAAGTACCGGTCTGGACTTTGGGGCTATAAATAATTTGGAGATGCATGGCACGTGCTACTTACATTTTATCGATACTTGCAGTATAGAGATACTTTGAAACAGTGCTTAGTTACCACGGCGACTCTGTTAAAAGAATTACAATACAGGCAGGTTTGCACCAGTTTCTGTGGGACAGTTTGTCAAAGGCAATTCTGAAGGTACCACCAGCAGATACATGTACACTGACGAATCCTTGCCAAAAAAAAAAAAATTGGAAAGACATTGTCAATACGGATAATGCAAGCATTTTATCTAGTACATATAACAGCCTAACATGGGAAACTAGAATGGCGTACATGCCATCTACTGCGTCTTTAGTCAATTATAAATCTAATAAATCAAACCAAGGAAACATGTTGCTTCTCTGATGCATATCACAGAAGTGGAGGATCATGATACAGATAACACAACGCGGCTTCCACATTTGTCTAATGGACCCAAAAGATAACAATACCCGGGCTCAAAAATGACCCGTTTGAAGTAATATGCCGCAGCGGAGATTATTTTCTTTCTTTCTTTTTTTTTTTTTTTTTTTTGAAGCATAAACTAATTTATAATAGTGCGGCTGTGTTGAACTACATGTATGCGTTTGATAGACTTGGTATATATTTGTATGTTTCTGTGTAAATGTGTCTTTCCCAATGTGCGAGATATGACATACATGTACATGCAGGTACGTGTATGTAATTGCTATACAGCATACGCTGTCCTTGAATGCCATTGAAAATCCTTTGTCGGGTCCAAAATTACCAATTTGCTCTGTGCGTTTGTTTGTTCTCTCGCTAAACTACATGAGAGCCCAGGTGAATATCGCTGTTCGTATATGATTCACAATATGGGGAGCTAAATTTAAACGCGCTTCTCACGGTTGACAGCTAAACTCTATGGAATACAATATGTCACGAGAGCAGGAATTCACTTTAAATAACATTATTTCTTATCAGACCCATTTGATAATTGTTAAAATAGAAACCTTCAATTTCAGCAAAGTTGTCGCAGAAATATGTTCATGGAGTAGAGTACATGTAGATTGCTTTTCTCATTCCATTGACTGTCTTTGCCCATGTGTTATATGATATTCCATGCAAAGCAAAATGGCGAAATGCACAGCACACGATTTAGACTATGCACAGTATATTTACATCCCCACTGTGTGGCTTGGATCTCATTGACTTATTATTGACAATGACGTCAATGACTTTGTTTCTACCATAATCTGAAGATCCAGTCTTAACATAGCGTGAGTGATCCTCAAGCACCATATCACAGCAGGGGATTATCATTGCTTAGTAGTAGAGAGCCCCTTTTCTGCAACTTGCAAATGTCCCTCCCTTATCAAATACATCTCCGTGTGTCGAAACCAGGCCAACAGACAGCAAGCACATTCTCTTGGTTATTTATTGGCTGTCGTGTGCGTCCAAACACCTTTTGCTTCCAATGGGTTCACATGAGCGTGTATCTTTAGCGACCGAAAGAGTTACAGCTGCCAACGTGTTGGACAAGAACTACATGTATATCCGGTTTAAAGTGGCGATTGACTTCTGGAGATTTGACAAAATATTGTCGCCTGCTCTGGTGTCCACTTTACCTTTATCTCTGGGGAGCATTCTGCTGGGTTGGCACTGGCATCGTGAATGAACAAGACATAAAGGTAAGCGTGGTTTTGAGTGGGCGGGTGTCGGTCTCCGTATTCCAGTCGGGCCGACAGACAAGGTCATCATTCACTGGCCTTGTTAGAGGCGTGGGATGTGAGGGAAAAACAATTGGGGAGAGGTGGGGGTGAGTGGAGGAGGGGTGAGCAGTGCCTGTGTGGGCGGCGGGAGAAAAGGGTGACATCTATCCTGCCATTGTCCTCGTGACACTTTGGGACTTGGCTGGTCAGGTAATCGTAATCCCATACACCAAATTTGACAAAGCCCTGACGTTACGATTGGATTATCTAAACAAAAGAAGCCAAAATAAACGAAGGGAACGTTGCATGCATAAAATTTAACGTCAGGTTGACTGCGCCATCCATCGTTTCTCAAAGCACCGGTCCTTGATGCAGGCATGTCACTGATCCGTCATATGTCTATTGGATTCTGTCTCGCTTATTAAATTATACATGAGAATATTTGGGGGACCATCTACCAGGCAAAAGCACACAGAAGGGGTCCCACTTGTGAGACCGTCCAAGACTTAAAGGTGTTTTGATAATCTCTAGATAGTTCCGTAGCAAAGGTATGCGTCGTTGAAACGTACAAAATGTCTTGAATTTGTGACGAAATACAATAATTATACGTGAAAAGGACCTACACTGTACCTATAGGTATATGAGTATGAAACCACGTTGTTTATGTATATGAGTATGAAACCACGTTGTTTATGTATATGAGTAGGAAACCACGTTGTTTAACGCAAGATGTGGTTTTTAGTAAGACAAAACGTAATAATGGCTATCACCATAATTACGATGAATGATATTCTATTATCCTTGCAAATGCAATTAGGGTGGCTCAACAGAAGTACAAAGTTACCACAAAATGCCCAAATTTCTGTCAACATTTTATTATATATATCCCAAAATATCGTCGGGTTACCATACTCAAAATTTAGTGACAGGTCAGGGATCAGGAAGTGGATTAAACTGTTTTAGATAATTATACTTTAAAAGTGTACACATATATGTGTTTCCAATTCTTGAATGTTCTTGGCGTTCTTAATATCATACCGTCCACCAAATTTGAGATTTTAAATAAAATGACTACACATAAAATACTAGTAACATAAAATAATACCACTTTGCAAAAATGCTTTGAAACCAGACACTCCTTCCAGATCAGACAATAAAATAAACGTTATCTCTATGCCATAAAACTTGAAAGTCCGAGTATTTGACAGATAAGTTGTATTGGATGAAAAATATACAAGAAAATTAGCATCACTCGTATAGAAACACAAAATAAAACAATTAAAAATATCACAAAAGTAATGAAAACGAGCCATAATGTAGAGCTACATGTAGATATAAATTTCAAACAAACGGATATGTGCACCCGTGCTTTGTTGTTGTTGTTGTTTTTTTTTGTTTTTTTTGAAGCCAGAAGGAATAACGATGTATGTCCCTCAGTTAAAAAACGGCGTATTTTGACTAAATTTTGTCAGCGAACATAAGCGGCCATAACTAGGCTATTTGCATTAAGAAAGCCATTTTTTCTTGTAAGGTGTCTCTGCTGGATGTCCTTTCTATGTCAAACACACAAAAATCCATTGGCTTCCAGACGTGATTTCACTGCGGATAGAATAAACAAGTATAACCCTCAGTCAAAAATGATGTACTCAGTGTGTGCTCGGACAAAATTTGCATGTCTTTGAACTACGGAACTCGGCTATAACCACTGATAATTAAAACAACAAAACAAACGCCACAAAAACATAAGCTAATGCTGGTTGTGTGACCTTGTGTAGTTATGGATTCATTTGCAAAGTGATAGCACAGAAGTCGCGCCCTTTTCAAACCTGCGCAATTAATTCTGTTGAGCCTCTTCAGCTGATCCAATTCACTACTTTGTCACCGGATATAGGCATATGTATAGTATATTTTTATATAGAGACTAAGCTTCTGAAGCCCATGCCAATTGTAAGTGTAGGGCTGTTGAAAAACAAGGTAGTTATAAGTGTGGGGTAAACTGTAAATCAACTGAGTTTTAAGTGTTAATAATTTCATAATTTGTAGACAAGGGCAGTTGTAAATGTTCTGTTGTAAACCAACAGTTGTCAGCGTGGGATTGTTGTAGACACGTGTATGGTGTAAGCCAGTTGTAGACCAGGGCAGTTATAAGTTTAGACGTGTCGCAATCCAAATCAGGTGTAGACAAGAGCAGTTCTCCCAACAATGTGTAGGCGTGTTGTATAGACAGGGCAGTAGACAGGGCATGTGTGTTGTAGACAGGGCAAGTGTGTTGTAGACACGAGGGGCAGGTGTAGGCCTGTTGTAAGCCAAAAACGTACTGTAAATGTAGGCCTGCTGGAGCCCACCCCAGTTGGGCCTGACGGTGATGATTGTACTTATGACCTTCGGACTCAAGAAAGTCTTCTGACCAAGTCTGCAACGAGCAGGCGCAACTTCCTTATTCCACAGAACCCAACTGTATCTACAACTTGATACAACACTTGTTTTAAACCAAGGCAGTTGTAAGTGTAGGGCTTTTGTAGACCAGGGCAACTTGTTCTGCCACTGGGAAGCAAGGATTTGTTGTCCACTTGCTTAATTGTACCGACAAATTAATTTGCATTTACAATGCTGTTCGCCAAGTTAATTTAAAAGGTTTGCATGCTTCAAAGGGCTACCGCTCACGCCCACATTGCATGCTATTGTCTTCCTCCTCTGGAGTTATTTCCCCTATAGAGTCAGTTCCTACGCACACAAGTCGATCGTCTCCTGAATAGCGGGAACACAACCCTTCAATGCAAGCAGCTTTATCCAAGACCGACTCTCTTTCTCGCGGCGTTTAAGCAATAAAAGTCAAATATCCGTCTTTTGCGACGTCAAGGAATCTTGCTGCTGGGAGGGAGAGGAGGTAGTGAATTGGTGCGCCATGGGGAGGGGGTACGCGTGGGTGTGGAATATGTAGGGGATATGTAGCCTTCTGATTTCAGCCAATACGACAAATGTGGGTGTTGGGGAGGGGACCTCTAGAAGGAGAGGAGACAAAGGAGCAGCGCTGGAACAGAAGAGCACAATGCTTAGCTCTTTTCTGGGCCCTCTGCATGACTTCTTGATACGTGACATCCCCCATTTTGACTGCCGACGTTACTGAACACAGTTACAAGTTTAATTGAATGTAGAGATTAGAAATTTTAACAACACCCACCTTCTACAAAGGAAAACAAATGAACTCTCGAGTGGAATACTGTACCTCCATTGTTTTTATGACGTGGTGCATAGATGTTAAGAACTCCAAGAACATGCAAGAATTGGAAACACATACATGTATACAATTTTAAACTATAATTATATAAAAAACAGTTTAATCCACTTCACTTGTAGAGTGGGACAGTGGTGGTATATAGTGAGTAGCTAGAACTGTAAACTGACCAGACACTTCCGACAAGGTCGATGTAGAGAATTCTGGTAAATGCAGCTCTACCCTGCAGTCGAAGCGAAGGCAGCGGCGCTGCTAGAGACTCTGTCTCTGACACCGTCTGTATCTGTGTCTGTCTAACCCCAATTTCCTACCGTGCCTGGTCAATACAAGCCCCTCTCCACAACACTGCGGCGACGTCACCGAAATAATCGTATTTAATATTTGCCGAATCGACTGTATAGGACGATATTAGAGAGTCGGTACCGTAATTATACAAGGGTATTGTGCCGGGACCAGCGTCTTTGTTTGCAGACGAGTTCTAGTGCACTGGAGTCTCCAAGACGGCATGGACGGTCAATATTGAACAGAGGACCGAGGGTTGGAACCCTTGCAGAATGTCAGAATGTGGAACCCTTTTCCAGAGATAGAAAGAGAAGAGAAATGAGAGAGAGAGAGAGAGAGAGAGAGAGAGAGAGAGAGAGAGAGAGAGAGAGAGAGAGAGAGAGAGAGAGAGAGAGAGAGAGAGAGAGAGAGAGAGACACAAATAAAAAAAAAACAAAGAAAACAGACACAAAAAAAGAAAG
>JAAUYG010099157.1_pt1 | contig 11608 bp, 4 predicted proteins | sample 7278091 | NCBI WGS metagenome assembly JAAUYG01 (sample SAMN14350201, study PRJNA611818) | marine sediment metagenome | isolation source: surface marine sediment (0.6m) | place: French Polynesia: Moorea | collected 2018-08 | reverse complement strand
CTCATGGTCATATCACCGACTGCAAGTTGGATTCGGTGGTGTATGCAGGTGTATGCGTGTGAGTTAATGTGGACCTGTCTTGTTTGGGCCGAACGATCTACGCCCGACAGCTTTTGGCTGCCGAGTCACCGATTCAATTCCGCCACAGGTGAGCAGAAATGAATCACTCAGACCATTTATACGGACTCCTAGCCGCCCAGTCGGATGCCTAATTCATTAATGCCAACGCCAAGCTGAGAAGTGCAAACTTTTTTACGTCTTTGGTGTGACGCGGTCGAGTGCACCCCGAGCGGACGCTCTAACCACTATGCTACGCAGGGGCGGTAGACTCCACATGCCTAAAAAACGAAGTGTGACACGGCAACTTTAAAAGTTGTAGAAATACGACGTGGCCTTTTATAAAAACTGTAGAAAGTGACGTCAAGGTCTTATAAAAAGTGACATGGTTACACAGGGAAAAATAAAAAGTGACGTGTGACATATTATTTGGACCCATGTACAGCCCTACTTCCGGCTGGTATGGCAGAACGAGCTCCCACTCTAGCCTGCTGTCGGTGGCCAGGCTAGGCTGGACTTTTCAGACTTTCGCTTGGCGTGGTCGCACCCCTTCTACCCGGAATGCTAGGCAGAAATTTCGTGTCGCTTAACACCAACTGAATACCCTGAGGTACTAGTGGGTGACAAGTTAACAGTAAGCTCAGAGTCCATTTGACATTTCTTTTTTTTTAACCTTTGCTGGGTCATGATGAGCGATAATAGATGAATAGGCAAAACATACAATTTATCACCAGAAACGTTCTTGGTAGAGGCTCTTGTACAGGAATATATGTGAGATAAAGCATGAACAGCTACTGTCTAGACAAAGAAGCAAATATAACGCAGTTTGATAAATAATTTTGATCCAAGAGAATTTGCCATGAAAATGTTCCACTTCCTCTATAAACTTTTTTAATTTTAATGTGCAAAGTATCTGCAATAAGCAGGCGGAACTGCAGCAGTTATTAATTGACGACAGTCCGGGTGTCATTTCTATCTCTCAAACCTGGTTAACAGAGAACATCCATGCGTCTGCATCTGACAATGCCACTGGGATTTCTGACTATATATTATTCTTTTTATACAAGATATACATGTCTGCACTGGTGGTGGTGCGCCCTTAGCTGTCAAAAACAAACTCCCATGCACGCTCGATCTCAAGTCATTGTTTTGATAGCGTGAATGTCTTTTTGCTGACAGTTGAAATTGAACCATCTATCCACTTAAAAAGTCCGAGGTTGCTAATAGCCTCCATGCATCATTTGGTAGTCCCCATAAATTGTTTGATTGTATTCTTAATTAATTCTTAATTGCATGTTGGTCATGCTAAAAGGTAAACTATTTATAGTATATATGTAGCATATATAGTTACTTGCTTTGGTATATGTATTGTTATTGTACATTCTATGCGCACGCCACTATGATAAACTATACTACTACTACTACTACTACTACTACTACTACTACTACTACTACTACTACTACTACTACTACCACTACTACTACTACGTAGTACTATATAGTAGGTATAACCGGCCTGATGTTAACTGTTCTCTACTTTTACTGCAAACTGTAATAACATAGCACGAAATTTCCGAGCTTGGTCTTCAAATTGGGTGCTACACAGCACGCTAACTTCCCTATGCGCAATCAAAATATTCTGGATCTTGCTCTCTGCTCGAGTACCCAGTCAGTGGAGTCTATTCACTCTGGTGAATCGGTCGCAACCAGTGATCACTCTATCATTGTGTATGGTTTTAAGTGTCACTCACATCACTCAGCTGGGCATGTACCTTGGCTGAATTTTAATTAGATTGTCACAGGAGACTATTGTCCTCTCGGATGTTCCGCACTTTTCCCGTGTTTCTCAGCCGATATAAATAATTCTATTCATGACGGTGTTCTAAGCAGGTATGCTGATGATACTAAGATAATTCATTAAGATACAAAGACAGTTTAGATGTCATAAGTTTGAACCTCTATACCTTTTATTGTCGAACAGAAAAAGATTCTAGGTGTAACAGATCGTATCTCTTTAAATAATTTAAATTGTTCTATTTTGAATACAGCTACCCTATGCCATTTCAGAACTTAATTAATGGTAGGGGGATATATTGTTAACACCCTTTACTCCGTTGTGTATTTATTGTATGTGTCAATAAACAAACTGCAATACGAGAGAAGACCACAGACTTATGTTTCCGTGGCTTTATGAGCCTTATCCGTTACATATACGAGTGATGGATTAACACCCTGGATCAACCACGAGAGTGCGTTATGATAAATTGCTGTACAGACTTCGAAACATGGAAAACACAGACAAAGTATAAATAAATAATTTATGAGCACGCGTGTAGATACACAAATGCACAATAACAATATGAACCCATTGGAAGTCGGCCCCTTCCAACTAAACCACTAAATTCGCTATACTTATTCTAAAGCAGGCTCTATTATTATTATTTAGTGGTTATTTATAAAGCGCCAATTCCATGTATGTATGCTCAAAGGCGCTGTACAAAGGTAAATGATAAAAGGTTGAATCTTAGCAGTCATACGGTTTCCTAAAGAGGTGGGATTTGGGAAGTCTTTTGAATGTGTCTACTGTTTTACAAGTTCTCAATTCAAATGGTAGTTCATTCCAGAGTTGAGGAGCTGCCACTGAGAATGCTCTATCTCCAGCCGTGTGCAAACGGGAAGTTGGCTATTCCAGAAACGGACCTTTGGCTCTGGAAGATTTCAGGAGGTTTGCTGCTGAAAATCGGTTTCAGACGCTCTCACACAAGGTGCATTTTGGTTTACACTGTTTCATGCACTGACGAGACGAAATTTGAGGCAATGATAATTCCCATGACACGACACTATTTCTGAAATTTTGAATTTCCGATTTTTAATACTTTTTTTCTAAAATTTAAGATTCATTATGGGAAAAGCCAAAATCTCAGTTCTCTGGAAAATGAGCGATCATAGCGCGAAGCAGGCTGAAAGATTTGGGACTCATGGGCAGTAGGTAGACTTATATGTTATATGGGGTAGCTTTAACTTTGCAGCATTCAATGTCATTTCGGGGTCTTTCGGTGCACTTGCTATTTTTTTCTGAAAATAAGATTTTCAAAACGTTGCTCCTCCTGCACTTATTATGATTGTTTTCAACCAAACTTTTTACAGCTGTTCGTTTTTGAAAGTCCAAATAAAAGTTGCATCTTGGAAGTTTGACATTTAAAATGAAAAAAAAAACATGAAAAGAAATTTTAAATAGCGGCAAATGGGAAAACGAAAACTTTCAAATGTCCTGGAAATGGCTAATCTGAGAGTAAAACAGGGTCAAATTTGGGACTCATAGGTGCTAGTGGAATATATATGGGGTATTTTTGATCTTACTATATTCAGGGTCATTCTGGGGTCATTCAGTATACTTACATTTTTTCTCCAAAACTACCATTTGCAACATTCCTTCTTCTACATTTACGATTCTTTTTCTTTTAATATCTGTTCCCCGTGACAGTCCACATAAAAGTTAGTTCTAGGAATTTTGAAATATAAAATTTGAAAAAGATTCAAATTTAACATTGTTGTCAATGAAAAATCCAAAATATGTTAGAAATGGCTAATCGTAGAGCGAAATGAAGTGAAATTTGGGGTTCGGGGGTACCAGTGGAACATATATCGGGTTCGTTTGACCTGATAATGTTAAAGATCATTTTGGCGTCATTGGGTGCACTTTTTTCAACATGGCCTGCAAGTCGAAAACGGCTGGCCGTAGAGCGAACGGGATTGAAGTTTGAAACCCAGGGAATACTGGTACTGTAACAAAGTATAGGGGGTATATTTGACTTTTATTTTGCAAGGTTATTTTGGGGTCATTCACCGAATTTGACGGAAACTTGGCGTCACGTAACATCTGTGCAAAATTGCAAACATCCAGATCTTGAACTCAGGCCTAGACCCGACGTGAAAAACTGGACCCCTGTGTTTGCATGACTACGTTCGTCACTGGAGGACGGTTTTAACAGTTTTACTTACCAAGCTAGTCGTCACTGGATTTTATTGGATAATATATTGTTATAAGGATTTTACTGGCTTAGCGAAGTGGCAGCCGCTGTGCGGTTGCGCAACCTGTGATATGTGCTGTATTTTAAGAAAAGTGTAATATACAAGGTCTTTTAATGTCTATAAATGTCCCTTTACGAATCATCATTGTCATTTGTACCTATCGCAATCACGTCGGTAAATAGCCGTTGGCTACTGTTACTGTATAACCTGTAACCTACGTTAAATAAATTTTTACTTACTTTACTTACTTAGTTACTTACTTAGGATGGGACGAGTTTTTTTTCCACGTGTGTGTGTGTGGGGGGGGGGGGGAAAAGTATATTTTAACAACAACATGAGAAAACAATACGTAGGCCTAATTATTTAGTGTGGCCTTGATGTTCAGATGTTATTCGAGACCCTGGCATTGAGAAAGAATTGTAAGTAGAAACAGTTACACGTAGTTTCTATTGTATTTATTTATTGACACAAACATGTATGTACACAATACAGTGGAAATCATCGAATGCTGAAAGGTATTTGTTCTGAACAAGAAATAAAACTGATCCAATAAAATCGAACTCTCTCACCATGAAAGACTATTTACTGGCCATATCAGTGCTTGGCTTCAACCACGTGCATAACGAGCTCCATTACATGCTCTCAGAAATTATTCCATTCTGGTAAACAAGATAGCTAATAAACTATCCATGTCGGAAAAATTGATATAGCTAAGAAACCATCCCTTTCTGGCAATCACGTTAGGTAAGAAACTATCGTATCCTTTCTGGTAATCGAGAGAAGCTAAGAAACTATCCCTTTCTGGCAATCGAGTTAGATAAGAAACTATCCTTTCTGGCAATCGAGTTAGATAAGAAACTATCCTTTCTGGTAATCGAGAGAAGCTAAGAAACTATCCCTTTCTGGCAATCGAGTTAGGTAAGAAACTATCCCTTTCTGGTAATCGAGTTAGGTAAAAAACTATCCTTTCTGGTAATCGAGAGAAGCTAAGAAACTATCCTATTCTGGCATTCGAGTTAGGTAAGAAACTATCCTTTCTGGTAATCGAGAGAAGCTAAGAAACTATCCCATTCTGGCAATCGAGATCAGAATGTATTTCATCCCATGCTGGAATAATCGAGAAAGCTAAATTTTTCCTCCAATTTTATTACGGGTGATTTTTAGTTTACTTCAGCAAAAATCACGGTGATTTGAGATACAATGTCTATAAATAATATAAAATATTAAGCACATGACACAGTGACCTAACATTAGGGTCTGATTATAAAAAGTCGAAAATGTAAGAAGGGAGCAATCCCTATGAGTTGTCTTACAGTCTCGAGTTTTCCTCATCACTAGCAGCAACAATACCAACGTTTTAATAACAATCCTGCTCACGTGTCTAAAACAACATTGGCAACATCACCATAAAGCTCTATGCCGACGTCCGATATCATGCTCACAACGGAATTTACAGCTGCATTCTTAATATCAACTGCCGACGATACAGCATCCGGTTTCTCCGAGATAAACTTTATTGCGCAATGACTGCGTGTACTATAGTACCATACCCTATCACATGATCACAGAGCTTCGAGGAGCGCTATTTGTCAGGGATGGGTTGCGTTATGACTTCTCTAAAAAAAGTAAAAGTAACGGGAATATAAACTCGTGGTATTGACTTCGTGAAATAATGACCTAGAGGTGTCTGTTTGACGTTGACCAAAATCAGTTCCTTAAGGACTGGTTAAAGCATTGCAGTCAAAATTTGGACCGACTTATTTTCAGACTCTTTGGATCATTATTAGATTGGTCATTTTTCTTTTAAAATCGACTTTAAATTGGATATATAAAGCCTACTTCCGATTTAGTATATTCAACAAGTCCATCCACGCACCAGATATCGAGGAATCAAGACAAACTCCCGATCGATTTTGTTCTCTTCCAAATAGACGAACCAATCATTGACACGTTGACACATCCACGACCTAGCGCCGGCTAGCGTCCTGTACGGATCAATAGACATGGGAATGAGATTAAAATCTGAAAGCCGCTGTTTTATTCTCCGGGGGCCAGGCCCTCCTCCCTGCTGCCCTAGGAGGTCAAGTGTAGAGAGGGAAGACTAAAGAATGTCTCCGGTACGCGACCCGGGGGAGGCTGGCGGGGATCGATCCATCCAAGCGAGGATGTCCCTATATATCAAAAGACACTAAAACAATGGCTAGGCAGTTTGTTTACAAAGCCAACGGTCCCCTTTGACCCTCAGCCTAAGGTTGGTACTGCCTAGTGGAATGAGAAAACGAGATACACGGATTAAAGCGGGTCGGGGTCACGAGTTGTAGGGTCAGGCCGAGTCGTGAGTCAAAGAGACGCAGTCACGACGCGCAGGCTTGAAGTCAGCTAGGATCACAGAACAATCACAGGTTACATATGACGTCACGTCATGACATCACACACGACGTAACAAACGTGCCAAATTCCAGTCTTATACCAGGGCCGGCCCGGGGTGTGATGGTCCGGCCGCCTAGCCCATTATTATACATCAACATCATAGACTTCTGTGGCGTTACGTATCTGAGTCCCCAACATCAAAGGATAGTCGCTCTTTCGATCATTACGTGCTCCGCATGTGACACTTTCACGTGACAACAGTCAAAAGTCAAAGTGTCACATGCGAAGTCAAACTTCAAAAGGGTACTTTCTTCGACCTAGGAGTACATCGCCAATATTTACAAAAAAGGACTACAAATACAATCCTGCCAAATTGCTGTTAGTGTTACACATGCCGGTGGACGGCATAATAATGAAGCATGCGCCATGCTCCGTCACTTCCGGTATCCCCATAAACCAGATCTCTGTGTGCTTGGTTATAGTAACCGCCTCCGTCTGCTCAATCAGTCTTTAGTTTAAAGTGAAACCTCCTGGTTATCTCTGGTTATCGATACAAATGTTATTCTCCCGTCGTCCGTTTCTCTCCGTTGAACTGTCCGCAATAGCCCTATTACTAGGCAGCCTGAAGTTTCCAAAGGCACCATTTCGTAAAAGTTAAATGCTTCACTAGAATCCACATCCGGTGTGTGTTAGACAATCGGATGTCTTGTACGTTTAGCAGACGCCAGTTCGCTTTCAAATGTGCCGCAACCGTTTAGTTTAATCGTGAGAAGCTTCCTTTTAGAGTCAGTATAACTCTGACGCCGTTCACTTCCGGTGCCGCCGGCGGTGCCGCCGGCGGCGCAGCCGGTAGACGATAATGTGGACGACGGCGGCGATCCATGGCGCCTGGGGTGGCAGTTTCGGAAACTATCCGCGTGGTGGTAGTCGTGGCGACTGTACGCCCGGAATGTGGACTCACGTGACAAGGACTCCGACCGGATGCAGGGAAGGTTCTGACAACAAGGAAACCAGGCCCGCATCAGACGCTTTAGATCCAGCTGAAAGAAAAAGACCAAAATTTGGCAGATAAGCGCGTTGCTAGTATTCAAACGTGTTGCTAAAATTAAGACACTTGCTAATACAATTTAGTGCTAATATTAGCAACGCGTTTTATATTAGTAATTAGCAACGATTAGCAACGCGTGGCAAATACTTAAAATGCGTCGGTAATATTGAAAACCCGTTACTTGTATTCAAATCCCGTTGCTAATATTTAAAACGTGTTACTAAAATTCAAAAAGCGTTGCTAATATTCAAAGCGCGTTGCTATATTCAAAGCGCGTTGCTGATATTTAAAATGCGCTGCTAATACATAAAACGCGCTGCTAACATTTTCCATTCGTTGAAATGTTTGAAACGCATTGCTAATATTAACAACGCATTACTAACATTAAAATGAGTTGCTAAAATTCAAAACATGCTGTTAATATTCACAACACGTTCAACTTGTTAATTTTCAGGTTTTACGCAGTGTTAATATCGGCAATCCATTGAAACGTTTAACACGCGTTGCTAATATCCAAAATACGTCGCTAATGTTGAAGACGCGTTGCTATTATTCACAAAGCATTGCGAATATTAAAAACGAGTTGCTAATATTCAAAACGCGTTATCAAAAAGGCTTTGCTAATATTTAAAAAGAGTTACTAATATTCAAAAGGCCTTACTAATATCCAAACGCGTTTAAATTGTTTGCAATGGTTTGTATTGGCAATGTGTTGCTAATTCGAAAAAGGGGCCCATGGCAGGGGCCTTGGCGCTTTGATTGGTCACTTGCCAGATAGAAATAACTTGTGTCTATACCCAACAGCCATGTAGCACTAGTGAAGCAGCTGGATGGCTGAGGTTCCTCTGTAACCCTGTCAAAAATCGGAAATGCAGTGAATGACCTCAGACTGAAATAGTTAACAGTCAAAATACCCTATAGACATTAAGCACACACATCCGAGTCCCAAATTTTAGTCCATTTCGCTCTCTACAACCAGCCGTTTTCGAACAGACGTTTTTCGTGAAAATCGAAAAAAATCATATATTACCGAATGACCTTGGACATTAGACAGTCAAGTACTCCATATGCACTGAATAAGTACCCCCGAGGCTCAAATTTATGTCCACTTTGCTGACCTACCAGTTTCAAGATACAAGGTTGTCAAAAATCGGGAATGCACCGAATGACCTCAGAATGAGCTTGAACATGTAGCAGTCAAGGGTAACCCTGTGTACACTAAGTAGTTACATGTCAGGGCCAAATTTCCGTTCGTTTTGCTCTACGATAAGCCGTCTTCGAGACACAAGGTTCTAATCGGAAATGCACAGAATGGCCTCAGAATGACCTTAAACACACAAATGTCAAAACTGCACTAATAATTTACCCGCGAGGCCCAAAGTTTTGTCAATTTCGCTGTACGAAAAAGATACAAGATTGTTGGAAATATCAGAAATGTACTGAATGGCTTCTACTGACCTTGAACACTTAACAGTAAACAGTACCCCCATACAGTACCCCCGTGCCAAAATTTGAGTCCATTTTTCTCTACGGCCAGCCCTATTGAGATACAAGGTTGCCATAAATAGGAAAAATCGGAAATGCACCTAACGACCTCAGAATTAGTTTGGACACTTAACGGTCAAAAGTACTCTATCTACTTTAGTACTTGTTCCGGGGGCCCAAATTTTGATTTGTTTCACTCTGCGGCCAGCCGTTTTGAAGATATCGCACATTTCATAATGTCGCATTGACTGCCATATTAAACGGCAAAAAAAGAACCCCAAAATGCCAAAAATTCAAACTTTGAAATTTCACAATTCTTTTAACACCTTTGGTAGAGACCTATCTTACATGTATAGAAGAATTTTGGGGAGTTAATCTGCTGTATGATTCCATGTTAACAAAATTTTGAAAAGCAACAACAAAAAAAAATGGTATGCTGATATGGTGGACAGGTAGCTTTTCGCAAAATGTGGCGTTAATTCACGTAATAGTTTCTGAGAAAATGGGTTTCTAGTGATGAAGATCGCACGGACGGACGCCTGCGTGACGACATGAACTACATCTATGCTATGCAGTAACATAAAGCAGAGCTAAATATATATATATATATAAACTATACATGTGTGGCAAGTAACAGCCACCGTATTAGGCAAAATAACTCATTAAAGTGGCCCAATATTAATAGAGGTTGCACCTGGGCCAGATATGTAATTTCGTATCTGCACGTAACCACAGAATCAATTATAATTAGCCAGAATAATATTCAATGCATGTTAGGGGTTAGTTTCCATAGGCATTCGGCTGGCTGGAATAGTGTTTGCAATGCGTATTAATATACACCCATGTACCCTTTTTTCACAGGAAACTAATTAGTATCCTACTGTTAGACAAAGGCTATACAATTTTGTATTGTTTGCATAACACCGGTAAGTTCAGCGTAAGTTTGTACTAGTATTTAATCTAAGGGTGTCATTATCAGTGACCCCTCCCTATTCTTGCGTGAAGACGCTAACTAGCCTTTCTGCACTGTAACTACTGACGTCAAAACCTAGCCATACTCCAATTGGTCCAGGTGGAAGATGGCTAGTTTTTGATGTCAGCAGTTACAGTGCGGCTATTTAGTGTCCTTGCAGTAGAAAACACCTGCCGAGTTTTAGTACAAAATCCTCACTTACATGTACTCTCTGGAAACTGTAGATGCAATAGAATATATAGTTGGGAAGTAACGTATTTTCTACAGTAACTGACAGTATGATAGTTTACCTTTTGGCTGCTGGGAAAGCAGTAAACAACTCAATTTCACAATATTGAAAAAAATTGCAACGTCATTCTATGGTAACCTGAACTTGTTCCCTCACCAAGAGCTCTGATTTATTTCCCAATTTTCAGTGAATATTCAGATAGCCACCATCAGTTTTCATTTCTCAATACAGCCCTCGTCTTCACTGAAGATTAACTATGTACCCGATTTTTATAATTTCCCCACATTCCCGATTTCCCCACCCTAGCCAGACCAGTGTTGCTAAGTTCACCTGCAGTGATGAGTTTTACGATTAGCTGTAGACTACCGAAAGTTCAATCAAAGGAAAGAAATGGCTCGACCCCAGGCCCTCTAACTACTTATGTATATAATAATGGCTGGGTAAACTAGGCCAACCAGCACACGGACAGTGAGTGGCTACGATATTAGTCACGCAGACAGGAATCAAACTCATGCCCATGGATGGACCTGCAGTCAACTGTACTTAATATACCCTTGGATACGTGAACGCTGTCAGATAAACAACAAGTGATCAATAAACACAAAAGTGATCAACTAAACCACCACTTGCGACTGCAAGTATAATTACCCTGAAGTTGTCATTGAGAAAGCCGTAGATGATAGGATTAACGAAGCTGTTGGACATGGCCAGCCAGTGGATGCTGTTGTAGATGGCTATGAAGACGTTCTCATGTTCGGGGCTGTCTGCCAATCTAGCCACATCGGGGTTGTAATCCATAACCAGGAAAAACACGTGTAAGGGAAGCCAGCAAATGCCAAACAGGACGACCACAACCACCAGCATCTTGATAACCTGGAACAGGCGAGAAGACCTTCAGCATCACCACACCACCCATCACCTACACCCCCGGCGAAGATCTAACCATTGTAGTTGAAAAAAGTACTTTTACTGACGGCCCAGCGCGTGAAACGACCACTAAATGTGTAATGTAATATCTAAAGGCAAACGCGCAAATGGTCCATCATTTGGGCAATGTATATCCTAAATATTTCAAAGCATCCGGTAAATGTTTTAACATACATCAACTCGATTGCACTTCCAGAAAGTTTTTCAGACTTACAGGAGTAACTATGCATCATGGATGAGTACATACATTGTAACTACGGAAGAGTGTATTTTGAAACGACTGCAATTCTCATATGACAACAATGGGCAAAACGTGACCTCATTACTTCACAGGTTTCCCCAAACTCTCACATTGTCTTACCTGTTAGTCGCGTTCCACTATTCTGCTACTACTACTACTACTACTACTACTACTACTACTACTACTACTACTACTACTACTACTACTACTACTACTACTGCTATTGCTACTGCTACTACTACTACT
>JAAUYG010255509.1_pt1 | contig 11609 bp, 9 predicted proteins | sample 7278091 | NCBI WGS metagenome assembly JAAUYG01 (sample SAMN14350201, study PRJNA611818) | marine sediment metagenome | isolation source: surface marine sediment (0.6m) | place: French Polynesia: Moorea | collected 2018-08 | reverse complement strand
TAGCATTCAATTTCATTCCTGAGGTGCGGGTATAATCCAACAGAATCCTCGCCTTTTCTTCCAAACGTTGATGCGATGTCGCAAAAATCACCGTATCATCCATTAGCATTCCATTAGCACAGACAACAACATGTCACAAAGGTTGCCAGGCAGACAACATGTCACAAAGATTGCCAGGCAGACAACAACATGTCAAAGGTTGCCAGGCAGACAACAGCATGTCACAAAGGTTGCCTGGCATACGGCAGCATGTGAGTTGTTAATACAATCCAGACAGTAACATGTGGCAATTGTTTACTTGCAGACAGCTACACGTGGCAATAGCACCCTGTCAGAGAGCAAAATGTGACAAGTAAGGCCTGTCCGGGCAAGATGTGACAATTATTGCCTAACAGACAGCAACATGTTACTGACAGACAGCAGGACGTGGTAATTGTTGCCTGGCAAACAACAATATGTGACAGTGGTTGCCTGGTAGACAGAAATATGTGACAATTGTTGCTCAACAGACAGCAATATGTGACAATTGTTGCTCAACAGACAGCAACATGTGACAATTGTTGCCTGGTAGACAACAATATCTGACAATGGTTGCCTGGCAGACAGCAATATGTGACAATTGTTGCTCAACAGACAGCAATATGTGACAATTGTTGCCTGGTACACATACGTCCTGATGTGTACGGTGGAAGCAGTGTGGGCGTCCTGCCATAGCCGACGTCAGCCCGCTTCGTACCGTACCTTCCGTTTTCCTCCCAAGACTTTGAATGGGATGAGGTCTATAGGGAGATCTTCAAAGCAAAACGACTGCTTTGATTACAAGATTCAGAAATTATTGAGATCCGCCCGGGGTGCCATCAAACTCTTCTGTCTGTAACCCCCCACCCCCTCCCACAGCCCCCTCCCTCTCTTCCATCCGCCTTCACCGGCGACAGTGTGGAGGGTCGGGGAGTAATGACAAGCCGCCATTTTATTACAGGGAACAGCTACAGGAAAGGTTAATAGGAAAGAGGCAAAATCGGATTTGTAGGTCAAAAGCTCGACGCAATTCTATTCCCGTTTATTGTATGAATCGCTGGCCGTGCGCATCGATCGTTAGCGGTGTTGTTTTTGGTTGCAAGATAAGATATAAGGCAGTCTGGGAGGGGGTGGGGGTGGGGTAGAGGAGGAAAATCTGATGATTAAAGACCATGGAGCCGAGTCATACCGTAGAGTCGAGCATTTTGATGGAACGCTGCTATCGCTGCTGTCTCACTGGTTACCGAACGCACAGTAAAACAGCATAACTGTCATGGCGACGGCCATTACGTCATAAGTCACCTTTCGCGCCAGATTTTTTTGGTCTTTTACCAAACAGGCAGACGACGGAGAAGGGGGTAGCGTGCGGTTATTTAGCAACGGGTTCAGATGTAATTTTCCACCAAATACACTTCCACTAGTATTCGGGGCACGTCTTGCCGCGGCGTATGTTCCGGCATCGGCTTCTAACGCAAGCGACACTTGGCAAGAGCCACGAGAGGAAGGAGCCGGCTAGGCGTGGAGGGTCGCACTGACATTATTACATGGATCAGGTACCGGCCCCCCGATGGTGAACCGGACCTTCCCCTAGAAAAACTGCCACTGAAACAGATTGGAGGTGATACTCGGGAGGGAGAAGAATGGCTGTATTAGCCTCGACGACCGACTATTTCGCCTAGTTTCCATTACGGGGGCAAGATGGCCACCATGGGGGAGACAACCAGACGGGATGGGGTTTACGGAGAGGGGGTGGGGGGGAGCATAGATGCCGGAACAGCTTGGAAATTGCGTTCTCTGATCGACGCGGCATAAACGCCAAAGCGTCCGGCTATATATTTATCTAAACTTGTGCGTTTAATGAGTGCGAGCGTATTACTAGTGACATTTCGCGAGTGAGAAAATGATCTTTTTATGATTCTGGCGAATAGCAAATGGCGAGAAAAAATCACCATTCCATGTCCAGCGTTATGGAATACGAGTCTGTGTGGTCAGAGAATGGTTTAAACGACCTTGACACTTACAGGAACATTACCAAGGCTACAGTAGCATCACCAGGGCTACAGTAACATTACCAGGGCTACAGTAACATTACGAGGGCTACAGTAGCATTACCAGGACTACAGTAACATTATCAGGGCTACAGTGACACTACCAGGGCTACAGTAACATTACCAGGGCTACAGTAACATTAGCAGCGCTACAATAACATTACCAGGGCTACAATAACACCACCAGGGCTACACTCAGTAACATTACCTGGGCTACAGTAACATTACCAGGGCTACAGTAACATTACCAGGGCTACAGTAACATTACCAGGGCCACAGTAACATTACCAGGACTACAGTAACATTATCAGGGCTACAGTAACATTACCGGACCTGTTGTGATATGACGACTTTATGCACTGAGCATAATTATTGTGTTTGTCGAAGAAAGGAAGGAACCTTACAGGTTTGGGCAAAAAGTGATGTGCCAATAACTAAATTCCATCATTACCCCTTTTACGGTTGGGCGCCATTCTGGTAAAATACCAGGCAGCACACGTAAAAACTGAATTACTGGGCTCCTAAAGATATTAATTCGAGTTTGGCTGCAAAACCCTAAAATTTGACAACAATTGCTTAGTACAACTGTTGCCATAAATTAAGTAAAAAGCAATGCAAATCGATATGTTGGCTCAAGTTCCACTTGACTCAAGACGTTGTGCAATGCACACGTGTCTCTCTACGTCAGAAACTGCGATTCTGAACGAAAACAGCCATAAGCATACTAATAGATCCATTTGTTTTGAATCTACTTGGACCAGTGCTTTCGAGACACCCACATATATGACGCATCCAGCATAGGCCTACCCATGTCCTATCTGAACCAACCAGTCCGCTGGTGGAGCTGACAGTCCTGCCAATGGGACCAAAGCCATGATGTCGTTGTGTTTACCCCTACCACCGACACCTACAAACAATAACATACACATGTACAGCCAACACAGGAGGCCAGTGATGACTAGTCTGTTGCGTGGGTGGCTCAGTACTTTCACAGGGGCTGTTGACTTCCCCGGGAAACCCGGGAAACAGCTTAATAACGTTGGGGTCCAGGCGCAGACACGTATTGTTAGCGTGCCTGCTGCCAGGCGATACTTCCCCATATGTCTGGCTCTAGCATTGTCACAGGGAATGAGGAGAACGTGAGAGATGTGACAGCTTGGGGAACGCGTCCAGGGAGCGACCGGGGGCGGCGAGATATAGCACAGCCCGGACACCGGGATTTAAACTGCCGAGGGCTTTATGCCGGGGTAACAGGACGGAACGTCTGCTTACCCAACGCCGTCTGCTTGGAATGTTTTGTCTCCACGGCAAACTAAAACAGGACGAAAGAGACGATACTAAAAGCGTATTCTCTTATGATGCGGCCCCCTAAGAATGGCAAGAGGAATGGGTTGCTTATGTTTTGTCTTCCCTGGCAGTGCCAGGTCTGGTTATAACTTTGTTTCCATGGCATTAGCAAGAAGGCATGTTGTTATGTATTGTTTCCTTGGCAATGATAACAGTGTATGCCTCTTATATTTTGTCTTGCTGGCAATGGTAAATGGGTCTGCTTATGTTTTGTCTATGTTTTAGACATTCTACCAGAGAGTTTGGTGTTTTCACCCAGAGTTTGTGCCAATTTCAACCAGCGATAAGGTTCGTGCATAGATGTTGGTTCGTTTCTCAGTCAGGTTAAAATAACATGAAGTATTATAGTAGCAGAGACTGGACAGTGATAGCTCTTCCGGAGCTTCCTGCCACCACTGTCTTCTTTGGCCTTCAGAGGTGGTGACAACATCCTACACAGAGGGGGGAGCCCTAAGGTTACCACCCCTAAAGAGAGCCAGTATGACCGAAAGCTCGGTGAAGAGCCACCAATATCAAGTCTCAGCTACGGTAAAACTTCATGTTAGCGATAAAACAATACGCCTTTACCTTGTAGAATCCACATGTGATGGTGTCGCAATGGTCAGATGCATATTGTCTGCCTAATGTAACTGAGACTTGATTATAATGTACTCTTGATCATGGTGGGTAATTCCTAAATGGCCCAGGCTACCTCGGAACTTACAAATTTTCCGAAAACATACTCATATATGACTCTCTTTGAGTCGGAGGCATGTAAACTTGGCTCAGAAATGGTTTCTATCAGTATACTAATCAGAAATCCGTCCGTGGCTATTTCTAAACACAACGGAAGTCGATTCCGTTAGGTTGTGACTGCAAGGTATTATTCATATATTGACCCCAGAGTACAAATATACACCCTATTTTAAACAGGGGATTTCAGTAATACTTTGAGCACGATTTAAGCCTTACCATTTCACACTGGCCATGAATGTTGATCAATTGAGCGACACCGAAGGTGAAAATTCAAGGCCACTACAGGTTTTAGCCCTCCCGTGCCTTAGGGTATACCGTTATGGTATGCATTAACAAGTCAACCACTGGAAGTCCTACCCATGGGGACAGCAACAGCAATGTGATATTTGACCTTGGGTGACAAAATCAAGGTCGTTTCTCCAAGTTGCTTTAACAGCTAAACGACGCACTATAGACATTGGAGTAGTGTTCGACATCAATACGATATTATGAATAACTCGATGACACTTTATTAAACTTGAGTGATTCAAGGTCACACATATTTGACTCCTGATATCTCAGGATTGAGTACGGTTATACGGGATACAGCCATTACAGGTGAGCACAATTATAATAATTTCGGCTCCTTGGCTGACCATGGCAGAATTAATTCACAATTTGCCCTAAATGAGGCACAGACTGGGAGACCAACGGTGATTTTGCGATGTGTTAAATGGTCTGAAACTGAAACTCGTTTAGTTGAAGATAATAAGAACGAGTGATAAAGTTCCGATAGAGTATATTAACATAGATAATTGGTCGGAACCTTTGGGAAAAGGCATTGTATTTATGGTGCATACATAGAAATATACGGCCTGTATAATAGGGACCCGTTTCTCAAAAAATCTTAAGTCCACCAATGATCGATCATAAGCGTGAGGAAGACAATGGTTGTAAGGTGAATTTAAATTTACTTCTACAGTTTGGTTGCTGTTTTTACACTGTTTCGTGGTGCACTACCTCTATGACCTCTATGACCTTTATGCATATTTCAGCATTCCATGTTTCATATTGAGAATATATTCTCAACAAGAAAGGCAAAAGATCCCAATCCAACCTTCTGTGCCCTTTTTAAAAATATTAATACAGTTTATCGTAATGTTGTGCTTGGATTGTGTGCCCCTTCCAGACCATTGCAGCCGAGGAGCCCAGCCTTAGCTGAGCACATGGGGGTGGGGATGGGAGGGGGGGGGGGTGCAGTCTAGCCAAGGGGACATGGTATCCTGACAGGCTGGAGCTAGGAACCCGGGTCGTCCAATTCCGGAATCGTCGATGTCTGGTTAAAAATGCATGAGCCCCTAGCACACACGTGGGATATCCGATATATCCGCAGAGGTAGCAGACATGTCCCTCAAATGAAAACAGATTATCACAAAGCAGAAAACAAGGAGGATTAGGGAACCATGTCACAGGACATTTCAAGGTGCCTCAATAATCAGTGCTGGGTTTCACTGTATATAATGAAAACACGAGTGTCTACTACAGTTTCATACATGCTAGAATATGGTACTTATTATCCAGATATGTTATGACGTCACCAGGCAGCAGACGATGGAACTTACACCTACAAATATCCGCGTAATTGCCTCTATAGGAGATTTGACGAGTGTGTACCTGCAAGTTTGTGCAGACAGAGCATCACGACAGGAGATATCGGCCAAATGGTTAGCTTACTGGTGTTTAATTAATTATACAGGTCTTCACAAAATACCCGATAAATTGGTCCTGTTTTGACATTTTCTTATTCCGATTGTATTTTGTTAACCCTGTAATTGAGTACTGCGCTGCTAGAGCTTCCCGTCCATGTTTAATGCGCCTGTAGGACTTCGTGCTAATGTTTGATGCGCTGGTAGAGTAGTGTGTTGATGTTTAATGCGACAGTAAGTTTCCTGTTAACTTTAAAGTACTTTGTTTTTTGGGAATTAATATGCCATTATCACTCCCACAACAATTAGTACCATGACTACCTAGTTAATAAACCACGTTACACGCCGTGTAGGTAACAGAACCCTATTTTCAATTATTTAACGGGAAAGTCTCCTCATGCTTATGGATCAATACTTTCCAAGCGGCCTAGCTGTTGCCAGGGCAGCACGAGACCAATACACGTTGTTTTTTTTTTTCTTTTTGACAGATGTCAGGCTTTGCTAAGACTCTTGACTGTTTATTATAACTGAACTTTTAGTTTAGACTAAATTTCAAACGCGGTGATTAGGCAGTGCATAACTTCCGGCATTATAATAACTTCCGGCATTAACCTGAATTAGTATGATTTTGATTTTCAAGATCCGATCAGTGAACCTAAACTTGGCAACTGGTGCTGCAAAGCGAGCAAGACAGAACGCATGTGTACCCTTTCTGATCAATAGTTTTTTTTCTTTCTGGCTAGAATTTCTCCAGATCACCATCTGTTCTCCCGCCACTACAGATTCAGCAACTTGGGTCTAAGTCTCGGTACTTGGGTGTCCGATACCCCCGCGTGCCTCCCTCCCACCCCCAACCCTCTTCTGAGAGACAATTATTCATTTGAGAAGGGGAGAAATGAATAAATAATTGAGGAGGCAAATCTTATTAGTGTAGAGACGCGGGGCAGTGGCAATGGCCTTAAGATTAAATAGACGCGCAAGGTCGCCAGGACGGTGGATGGATACACGGTATGTCGGGGTCCGCTCTGTCAACACAACGCCAACTCGCGTGCGATCAGCCAGATGCCGGAACAAAAGTCACTCGCCAGAACTCTTCCTTCTACCAAGGTTGACCACGTTCCGGCCTCGATACTCCGTCTGAGGAGACAGATAAAACTCTCCTTTCGTCGGTGACCGGTCTCGCGTGTCAGTGACACCCAAGAGCACCCGATAATTATGCAAAGAGCTTAAACCTTCGGAAATTTATCCAATTCCCCGGAGTAGTGGACGCCATCTGGCGGTGGAAATTGGGTGGACAGGTCTTTTTGGTCGACGCTGTGAAACTCATCATAAATTAACATAAATTAAGAGGCGAAGAGAATCTCCCTGTACTGGTGATAGGCCAGATTTGGCGACGAGAAATTGTGCCTACCATCTTGTCTACAATATGCTGGGGTTATAACTGCCCACTGGCTACAATATCCAACTGGGGTTACAACTGCCCAGTAGCTACAATATCCAATTGAGGTTATAACTGCCCAGTGGCTACAATATCCAACTGGGGTTATAACTGGCCAATGGCTGCACTCATGATCTCCTATTTCGATGTCCAATCCATACGATTATCTGCTTGATCTGTCAAAAAGGTTCGTGAAGGAAAGCTATTGTGGGTACAATTTGTATTTTTTTCGTACTGTATTAAGATTACACGATACCTGTCTTTAAGGCAGTCTGAGAATCACCTGGCAGACTAGGTAATGTAGCCTTGATGTCAACGCACCCCACCCCACCCCGTCAAATCGGTCTCACTGTAACAGCATAAAATTATATAAAAAAACCAACATCGATATGATCAAAGAGAATACTTTTTACGCTTTCCACAGTCCCGCGGGGACTTTGAGTTAATCGTCCCTACTTTGGTGTTAGCCAAGACCGACGTTTGTATGGAGATCGCACGTGATTAGCGTCATCAAGTCTTCATGCGTCTCTGTCACCGGCATCATTACAGCAAATTACGTCAGACGCTGGTGACAAAAATTTCCGTTACCCATTAATAAAATCATATTTCAGCAGGGATGATACTCAGCGACGTTATTAGGACCCTTATTGTTGGAATCACTTAATATCGCTCACAGTCCCAAGCGCTATCAACAGCAAGAGTGTCGGGGCACCGTCGGGGTGTATATTTACACATTACGTTATCTGTACTTCAAACATGGATGTGGATATGACCAGAGCCAGACGCCGGCACACCACACGTTCCCCCCTGGAACGCAGAAGCAAGGAATACAGTGTTCGTGAAACGAGCAACTCTACATGTAATTCATATATCTGTCATTCAGTCACAATCCGATCAAACGTTGTCCCCAATAAGCCTTGTCTGCCTTGTCAGCGAACATTGTTGTCAAACGTCACTACAGCCGCGTATCCAGACAGAACAACCAAAATCTTCGGTGTCATTGCCCATGTCGTTCATGCTGTACCCGATAACAGACATGGCGGGTTCTTGTAGGTTCCATGTACATCTTGGGTACTTGGTTGTCTTTCCATATTTGTAGTAACGTTTTTGTCCTAACGCAATCTTTCGATATCTAGAGGCACAGCCGTTTAGCAGAATTGGCATTAATGTTCATAAATTTTTTGCTTCTAGTGTTGCGGCATTTGAGAGAGGATATCTATATCTCTTTCTTGTTCTGGCATTTTCAGTGTCCAGCTGGTTCGAACATGTGTGCTGGTAGATGTTTATCTCTGTTTTATGAGAGATATACAGTAAGATGTCAACGAGAGATCAATATCTCAAAGAAAGATATAGGTAATATCTCAGAGAAACAATATCTCAGAGATAGAGTGCAATATCTCAAATAGAGAGACATATTTCAAAGAGAGAGCAATCTTGAGCAAAATCTCTCAAGACAGAGAACATTATATGAGAGAGAGAGCAATATCTCTGAGAGACGGACACCAATATCTAAAAGGTGGCAATAATTCAAAGAGAGCAATATATCAAAGCCAGAGAGCAATATCCCATAGAGACATATAGAGCAATATTGCAGAGCGAGACAACAATGTCAGAGTCAAAGAGAGCAAGAGCAATATGTAAAAGACAAATAACAATATACAAGAGAGGGCAATATCTGAGAGGCACAGAGAGTGAGAGAGTGAGAGAGTGAGTGTGAGAGAGTGAGAGATAGTGAGAATGAGAGAGAGTGAGAGAGATAGTGAGAGTGAGAGTGAGTGAGAGAGATAGATTGAGATTGAGGGAGATAGTGAAAGAGAGTGAGAGAGAGTGAGAGAGATAGCGAGAGAGTGGGAGAGATAGTGAGAGAGTGTGAGAGAGTGAGATAGTGAGAGAGAGTGAGAGAGAGAGAGTGTGTGTGTGTGTGTGTGTGTGTGTGTGTGTGTGTGTGTGTGTGTGAGAGAGAGAGAGAGAGAGAGAGAGAGAGAGAGAGAGAGAGAGAGAGAGGAGATTTACCTAGTGTTGTACCACTTCCCCCTGTCTGGAAGAGCACAGTAACCCAGTGTGTGTAACATAACGCTGGGGCCAGCTCTCCCAGGACACACGCTTCTTTGCTGGGTCATGAATATCCACCCTAGGCAAATTATATGGATGAGAGAGACAGAGAACACAGAGGAAGCGAGAGCATACAACGTCACGGAAAAAGAACTGATGGTGTGCTCCATCACGTACACGATAAATGAATCAGTGCTCCGAAAGAAAAAGACAAAAAAGAAAGAAAGAAAGAAGCCTCACGACCCGCTTAAACCGAGAAAGGAAAGGAATGTCTCTGCGACGTGAAACTGAACCGGAAGTATAGGTTCTGCGCCTGACTTCCGTTCGCCCCGTTTGTCACATTCATGTCCTATTGGTTTTCGGCAACGGGCGGACAAATTGGAGTGGGCCCTTTCATCAAGAGGGTTATCTGTTCATTTATAGAAGGGTCTCAGGCAAGAACACAAGACGGGCCGGCGGTGTAGTGTGGGAACTAAAACCTACAATACATTAGCTAGTCCAGCAACTAGACCGTATATAGACCGAGACAAAGGTCTGGATCACGTAGAATCGCCTCTAGCTTTACCTAATGTAGTCGTAGTCAGTACGCACTGGTACGCGTGTACGATATACGGTTCCGTACACCTCCCCGTATAGCGTATCCAGTCTACAATGTCTGTGCTCTGTGTTTGGAAGCCGGAAGTGCATTCTGAATGTCACGCGCGAATTATTGCAGGGTAGATCTTGTGCGCGAGTACAAAGACCTGGTTGACGTGGGGGGTAGGGGTAGGGAGGGGTGGGGGGTAGGGGTGGGGGCGACGGTTGGTTTAACACCTCAATGATACAATACGTTTATAGTGTACTACAGTAAGTTATGTGAATTTCAACAATGCTCTGATACATTTATGTATGAATCAGTGTACTGTTTCTCCTCCATTATAGTTTAACGCTGCGACCGACCACCAATCCTGCCACATTAATCAGCCAACTCCTATGAGATCGACCACCCTATTCCCTCCAGCTTGAACACTCAAATCCTTCCAGATTGACAACCCAAATCCGTCCAGATTGACCACCCAAATCCTTCCAGATTGACAGCCCAAATCCGTCCAGATTGACCACCCAAATCCTTCCAGATTGACCACCCAAATCCTTCCAGATTGACCACCCAAATCCGTCCAGATTGACCACCCAAATCCTTCCAGATTGACCTCCCAAATCCGTCCAGATTGACCACCCAAATCCGTTCAGATTGACCACCCAAATCCGTCCAGATTGACCACACAAATCCTTCCAGATTGAGTAACCAAAACTTACCAGATTGACCACTACAAATCCTGCCAGACTGACCATCTAAATCCTACTAGATTGACCACTACCAAACTGGAAGAGGCTACGAAATAACTGAGCCTGGATCTACATGATAGATTACGCTTAAGACCAGTAGTGATATACCGTGTTTACACAACTTAGTATAAATTCACACTTCACTGCTTTTGTGCGATACAATCGTCCGTGTGAACGTCTTTAAATAATAAAAATATAAATTCACACTGGTTTTAAGGTATTGCCGCCGGGTTACTGATTCAGACTTCATGGACACACAATATTTTACTACACCCCTATATGTACGTAAACATAAGCCCGTATCAAAATGTTAATCGTTTTATTGTACGGAACTCGAACATTTCGATTCATCTCCACACATTTCTATTGTTATTCCAATTTTCTTCCTTTCTGTTGGATCCAACAAAGCTATATAATGTGTACGGCCAAGATGAAGCTACATGTACTGTCTGTTTTGAGATGGAATGAAACATTGGAAAGCCAATGCAGTGAGATGCGTCAATGAAAGCCTCTTTATGCAACTGGGCCTACTGATTCCTGCCTTGCGGAGCCAGAAACGGGTTTTGGTTTGGTGTCATTCCGTCATTTGTACCTTGCCTGCTGGCTAACTGGACATATTATTCATAACCTCGGACTGCCCCCGAGGACTGCCAGATGTGGTTTGCTGTATGTGTATCCCCGAGGAGGAGGAAACTCGTCCTGACTGGCGGGAACAGGATGACAGGAAATTATCCCAGCTTACTGCCTGGGGCTTGTCAGGGATTGGACGGCAGCCACGGACATCGTGTGTTAGTGATACACTGATGTTAAAGGTGGCTATGGTGAGGATGATAGTGGCGGGGTGATGAAACTACTACTACTACTACTACTACTACTACTACTACTACTACTACTACTACTACTACTACTGCTACTACTGCTACTACTACTACTACTACTACTACTACTACTACTACTACT
>JAAUYG010020310.1_pt1 | contig 11612 bp, 8 predicted proteins | sample 7278091 | NCBI WGS metagenome assembly JAAUYG01 (sample SAMN14350201, study PRJNA611818) | marine sediment metagenome | isolation source: surface marine sediment (0.6m) | place: French Polynesia: Moorea | collected 2018-08 | reverse complement strand
TAGATTAATAATTTCCCTTAATTACTAACTGCTTGTTTCATATATCTACCCCAGAGACTAGCTGCGTGATAGCTACTACCTTGGGTAGGGGAGTTATCATCATTACCAAGCCAAACTCCCGTAATATAGTCATAGTCTCTTTTGGGAACATAGCCAATAAACCAAAGATCGACATTATTATCTGTTGTACCAGTTTTACCTGCTTCTCCTTCGTCTATATATGCGACTTTTCCTGTACCGTCTTCTACTGCTTCTTGCAACATATCGGTAAGCTTGTTGGTAACATCTTGAGAGATTACATCACGGTAGGTTTCTTCGTCATCTTCAAAAACATAAATTTCACGACAGGTATTGCGATCGCTTGAGTTTTGGCAGTCACTTCCATCTAAAATACGGTTAATAGCGTGGGGTTTGTTCCAAATACCGTCATTAGCAATAGTGGCATAAGCACCAGTCATTTCTAATACATTAGTTTCGCTTTGTCCAATTACTAAACCAGGGGCTTCAGTCAATGGAGATGCCACACCAAGGCGTTTAGCCACATCGATAACTCTTTTTAAACCTACATCTTGAGCTACCCTCAGGGCGGTGACATTTTCAGACTGGGCTAACCCACGGTACATATCGATATCGCCGCTACTACGTTCACAACCTCGATATTGTTGTCCTCTCCAGGATAAAGGGGCGCAAGAATATTCCGTATCAGGATCGATTCCCTGTTCCAAAGCTGCGGCATAGGCAAAAATTTTAAAAGTTGAACCTGGTTGTCTTTTTGCCTGTACTACCCGATTAAATTGACTTTGTTCGTAGTTGACTCCGCCGACGAGGGCAAGTATATTGCCATTTCTGCTATCTAGGGTTACCACCGCACCTTGAGAATAGCCAAGGCGATCGCCATCATTAGTAATCGAATAATCCAGGGCTGATTCGGCTTGTTCTTGTAATTGAGGATCTAGGGCAGTTTCCACAATAAAGTTACCTTCTTTGGCAACATCTGAACCTAAGAGTGTCTGAAGTTCATCTAGGACATAACTATAAAAATAAGGTGCAACCGTACTAGAAAAAGTATCGCGGGCGTTGGGACTTACTTCAATACGCGATCGCCTCGCTCGATCTGCTTCTTCTGCGCTTATCATACCCATAGTGACCATGCGCTCGATAACGCGGTTACGCAAGCCAACGGCGGTATCATAATCTTTTACGGGATTATATAAATTGGGGGCGGGCAAAATAGCCACTAAGGTAGCAGCTTCAGAAAGGTTAAGATCGGCAGCAGACTTTTCAAAATAGAATTGGGCTGCATCTTCAAAGCCATAGCTACCAATACCAAGATATACACGATTGAGATAAGTTTTGAGAATAAAATCTTTACTATAAAAAGTCTCTAACTTAAACGCCACAAACATTTCACGAATTTTACGCCCCGCAGTATTTTGTCTTCCCACTTCAGGAAAAAGGCTGCGTGCTAATTGTTGAGTCAGGGTACTCGCACCCTGACGTAATTCAGCAGAAGTAAGATTGATCACTGCCGCCCTAGTAATTCCAATCGGATCGACACCAAAATGCCAGTAGTAACGACTATCTTCTGAAGCTATTACCGCTTGGCGTAAATAAGGAGAAAAATCAGAGAGTTTTTTTAGTTCGCGGTGGGTATTATTTTGGGCAGTAGGATTAATCGGCGTTTCTCCGTCACGGGCATAAACTACTACAGGCAGAGTCGATTCTCTGGGTATGGGATAAACGGGTACTTTGAGCCATTCAATCCCCAGCAGTAAAAACAATAAACCCAACATTCCTCCCATGCCGTAGAGAGAATAACGGATAATGTATAGCCACAATGGGGGAGGATTATAATATTTTACGGTAACGGCTGCTGCTAATTCTGGTGGGCCAAGAGTAAAGCTTTCGCCATGAAACAGAGAGAACGTTTTGAAACGACGTTTACCTCGATAGATGCCGTTAGTTGATTTTTCGTCTTGGATAATAAAAGAACGAGGTTTTTTGCGATTCCTTTTAAGCGTTAAATGAGTTTGACTGACTACCGCGTTGCGAATGCTAATATCACAACGAGAACTACGTCCCAAGGTATAGCGATCGCCTAATAAGGGATAGGTTTGTTCTTTACCGTTAGCTTCTTTGATTCTCAGTTCTGGGGTTGGTTTACCAGATTGAAAATTGGCAGGGTTAAAGTTTACTTTTGCTTGAATTTTTTGTACCGCTTGGGTAACAGCTTTGCTAATGGGTGATTTAGAATTATTACCATTAGAAGGAGGTTTAGTAGTCATTTAGGTTGTCATCTCACAAAAAGAACGCCAAGAAGTTTTGATGTTAGTTATCCCAATATTGTAAGAAATACCATCACAAATTGATTTTGACAATTAACCTTTTATTTATCTGTTCTAAAAATAAATGGCGTAGCCCAATGGCAGAAGCTATATATCGCAATAATTCAAGAGTAAATGTACCCTAGGCAGGAACAAGCTCTAGTGCCAGAAAACAGATTTCAGCAAAGGATATTTGCTGGGCCAATCTAATTCTAGTAATGGAAAACATATATAAGAGAGCGATCACCCTTCGGGCTTGTACTCGAATGGGTGTAAGCTGAGTCCTGCGGATATTATCCCGCTTGACGGGACTTGCTCCGCAAGCGCGATTGGCTCTGCCACCGCGCGGAGCGCGATCGCCAGTCAATAGAACCATCTAGATTTACCAAATATTATGGTTCTGGATTCAGCACTAGTATCACGCCATTTCTGGTAAAAAAAACATTGTTTAAATTTAATTTAACGCCCCCATAATAGATACAATTAAGCCTGTGCCATTAGTCTAAGGTTACTATGTCTGAGATCGGGTCTACTCCTTTTAGGAATGAAGAAATTGCCGCAGAAGGTATTAAACCAGAAGAATACCAAGAAATTGTAAATCGGTTAGGTCGTCATCCCAATAAAGCCGAATTGGGAATGTTTGGGGTCATGTGGTCAGAACACTGCTGTTATAAAAATTCCCGACCATTACTAAGTCAGTTTCCCACCACAGGCGAACGCGTTTTAGTTGGACCAGGAGAAAATGCAGGAGTGGTAGATTTAGGTAACGGCTTACAGTTAGCTTTTAAAATTGAATCTCATAATCATCCCTCGGCGGTTGAGCCCTTTCAAGGGGCGGCAACAGGAGTAGGTGGTATCCTCAGAGATATTTTTACTATGGGCGCACGTCCCATCGCGATTTTAAATTCTCTGCGTTTTGGTAACTTGGAAGATGCTAGAACCAAACGTATATTTCAAGGAGTGGTAGAAGGAATATCGCACTATGGTAATTGTATCGGCGTACCTACCGTAGCAGGAGAAATATATTTTGATCGGGCTTATACAGGTAATCCTCTAGTAAATGCCATGGCACTGGGACTAATGGAAACTGACGAGATTGTTAAGTCTGGTGCGTCGGGTATTGGTAATCCTGTATTATATGTTGGCTCAACTACTGGTAGAGATGGCATGGGTGGGGCAAGTTTTGCCAGTTCAGAATTAACCGACGATTCTATGGACGATCGCCCTGCGGTACAGGTAGGCGATCCTTTTCTAGAAAAGTCTTTGGTAGAAGCTTGTTTAGAAGCCTTCAAAACAGGTGCAGTTATCGCCGCACAAGATATGGGTGCAGCAGGGTTAACTTGTTCTACTTCCGAGATGGCAGATAAAGGTGGTGTAGGTATTGAATTAGATTTGGATAAGATACCCGCTAGAGAAACAGGAATGACTCCCTATGAATATCTACTCTCAGAATCCCAAGAAAGAATGTTGTTTGTGGCAACTAAGGGTAGGGAACAAGAACTAATTGATATTTTTCATCGTTGGGGACTTCATGCCGTTGTGGCAGGTTCAGTAATTGAAGAACCAGTTGTCAGGATTCTATATCAAGGGGACATAGCTGCTGAAGTTACCGCTACTGCTTTAGCCGATGACACCCCTATTTACCACCGAGAATTATTAACAGAACCACCAGAATATGTTCAACAAGCAGCCAAATGGACAGCAGACAGCCTACCTGGATGTGATTATCAAGGTATAGATGTTCAGGGAACATATAAAACCTGGAACGAAATTTTATTGCAACTATTAGACACTCCCACTATTGCTTCTAAGCAATGGGTATATCGTCAATACGATCATCAAGTACAAAATAATACTATTCTCTTACCTGGTGGTGCAGATGCCGCCGTGATTAGGGTACGTCCTATTGATGCCCAACCAGCAGACTGTACTATTGGGGTGGCGGCAACTACCGACTGTAATCCCCGGTATGTCTATCTAGATCCCTATGAAGGAGCAAAAGCAGCCGTCGCCGAAGCAGCCCGCAACTTAAGCTGTGTTGGGGCTGAACCTTTAGCTGTAACAGATAATCTCAACTTTGGTAACCCTGAAAAACCTGTGGGCTATTGGCAACTAGCTAATGCTTGCCGTGGTGTTGCTGATGCTTGTCGAGAAATGTCTACTCCTGTGACAGGTGGGAACGTTTCTCTCTATAACGAAACTCTCGATTCTGATGGTAATCCCCAACCAATCTATCCTACTCCCGTGATTGGCATGGTGGGTTTAATTCCCGACATTACTAAAATTTGTGGGCAGTCTTGGCAACAAGAAGGAGATCTCATCTATTTACTGGGCTCTTCTCAACCAAAGCTATCGGCATCAGAATACCTAGCAGCAATCCACAAGACAGTAGCAGGTAAACCGACCGTAGTTGATTTTGATTTAGAAAGAAATGTTCAAGCAGCTTGTCGTTATGGAATACGCCAGGGATGGATTCAATCAGCTCACGATCTGGCAGAGGGCGGATTAGCGGTTGCACTGGCTGAATCTTGTATCGGCAATAGTCTGGGTGCGACAATAAACATTCCCGTATCTGAAGAACAACGCTTAGATGAAGTACTGTTTGGCGAGGTGGCTAGTCAAATTGTGGTGTCAGTTAATCTAGAAATGACTGAAGCTTGGGAAGCTTATCTCCAAAGTAATTTAACTGATTGCTGGATTAAAATAGGTACTGTGGGTAAATCAAAATCAGACTTAAAGATTTTAACTAATGATAATCTTTCGTTAATTAATGTTAAGATCAAAGAACTAGTTACTACCTGGAGTCAGGCAATAGAAAATAGATTAACTGCCTAATATTTTTATAGATAAATTAAAACTTCTCAGTGAATTTTTTAGTAACCGTTCATTGAGCGATGGCAAAGCCAATTGCTACTTATCATATCGTTAATCAAGCATCAAACAGCAATTATCAGCAATAGTGGTTAGTCTGGAAAAAGTTCCGAGCATTTATACATATTTTACATATTTGAAATACTTATTACCGCAAGGTAGGAGCAAGCTAATAGACATGATGCCACAACAGTCTTTCGATTGGACAGAAGATTCTCTAATGAGCGAACAGCGTGGGGATAAACCTGAAGAAGCCTGTGGTGTTTTTGGGGTATATGGGCCAGAAAAAGCATTAGAAGTAGCCAAACTTACCTACTTCGGTCTTTATGCCCTGCAACATCGGGGACAAGAATCGGCAGGAATCGCTACTTTCAAACAAGGTCAGGTTTACTGCCACAAGGATATGGGCTTGGTGTCTCAAGTCTTTAGTGAAGAAATCCTTGAGCAGTTACCAGGAGAAATAGCAGTAGGTCATACTCGCTATTCGACAACAGGCTCTAGTTTAAAAGAAAATGCTCAACCAGTAATTTTAGATACTAGACTTGGTAAACTAGCTCTAGCTCATAATGGTAATTTAGTTAATGCAGTAGAGCTACGACATCATTTAACCAAAAGAGATGCTGACTTTGCTACTACCACCGATTCGGAAATGATTGCCCTAACCATAGCCGATGAGGTCAATAATGGCAAAGATTGGGTACAAGGGGCAATTAGTGCTTTTAAATTGTGTTCTGGTGCTTATAGTTTAACTATTGCTACTCCTGAAGGCTTGATGGGGGCGCGCGATCGCCATGGTATTCGTCCCTTAGTAATTGGTATTCTCGAAGGGCAAGAGGGAGAAAGCGATCGTTATGTCCTATCTTCGGAAACCTGCGGTTTAGATATCATTGGTGCTGAATATGTGCGAGATGTCAACCCAGGAGAACTAGTTTGGATTACAGAGTCGGGCTTGGTTTCAGTTGAGTGGGCAGAACAAGCTGAAAAGAAGCTGTGTATTTTTGAAATGATCTATTTTGCTCGTCCCGATAGTGTGATGCACGACGAGACTTTGTATAGCTACCGTATCCGTTTAGGTAGACAACTGGCTAGAGAATCCTATGTAGATGCCGACTTAGTTATTGGTGTCCCTGATTCGGGAATTCCTGCGGCGATCGGTTTTTCTCGAGAATCTGGTCTTTCTTACGGGGAAGGGTTAATTAAAAATCGCTATGTAGGACGTACCTTTATTCAACCTACTCAGAGTATGCGGGAGGCGGGGATTCGCATGAAGTTAAATACCCTCAAGGATGCTTTACAAGGCAAGAGGATAATTATTGTGGATGACTCTATTGTACGGGGAACAACTAGCAAGAAGATTGTCAAAACACTGCGAGATGCAGGAGCAAAAGAAGTACACATGAGAATTTCTTCCCCTCCAGTGACTCATCCCTGTTTCTATGGCATTGATACAGACAATCAAGACCAACTTATTGCTGCTACCAAATCCGTCAAAGAAATTGAAAAACGCATCGGTGTGGATACTCTAGCTTACTTAACTTGGTCAGGAATGCTCAAAGCAACTCAGGAAAACACTGATCATTTCTGTTCAGCTTGCTTTACTGGAGACTATCCTGTGTCCATTCCTGAAGATGTTAAACGTTCTAAGTTAATGTTGGAAGAGACGACTGTTTAGTTTGATTGATGATGGTTAATGGTTGATTATTAAAGCTTTCTCTTTCTCTCTAGTAATAAATACTGATTGAAAATATTAAATCAAAAGTTGTTACAAATTTGTGTAAAGAAGTTTGACAACTTCATATCTTTTTGCATCAATTTTACTGTCTCGATCTCCTTTGTAGGTTAAGGTTGAGATATAGAGTAATCAACAATTTTTTTGATTTAATTAATCAGTTAAGGAATATCTTGAAAACTAATAATTGAATATAGCTCAAAATAGCTCAAAAGATTTAAATTTTTTTCATTAGAGAGAACCCCATGTTTCCTATTTTGCTATTCATCACAGCCGTCATCAGCGTATTGTTATATCTCCGCACTGCTAATGATATATTTGCTTTGCTAGCTGTAGGTATGACAATTACATGCTTAATTTGGGGCTTGATTATGGTTCATTGGTCAATTCATTTATTGGCTTTATTAGCATTACTTTTCCTGGGTAAGCCTGCTGCAGTTGCTACCGTTAGTTCTCGCCGTAAGTAGAGAAGGCTAATACTTCTTGGAGTGTTGAAGTTTGCCCTGGATAATCTACTTGGGGACGAGCAATAACAATTAAAGGAATATTTAAATCCGCTGCAACTTGACGTTTGAGATCTTCTCCTCCTGACTTTCCTGATGCTTTAGTAATAACTAAAGATATATTCCACTGTCGCCACAAAAGTGTTTCTAACTCGAAACTTATTGGAGGACGAATGGCAATCAGGCGATCGCTTGTAAAACCCGCAGCCAGAGCTATTTTGAGCGATGGTATTTTGGGTAAAATCCTCGCAAATAAAGTAGCCTTATTCTGCCAGGATTTAAACAGAGGTAAAGCTTTGCAACCGACAGTTAATAAAACTCTTTGATTGTGTAAATAGTCTCCTGATAAGAGAGTAGTAAAACTATCTAGTTCAATAATCGATGAGCTGACTGAAGTTGTAATTAATGATTGACAATTGGCTCTTTCGTAGCGTAAATAAGGGAGATTGAGTTCTTGCGTCACGGCGATCGCCTTAAGAGAAACCTCCACTGCATAAGGATGGGAAGCATCAACTACTGCTCTAATTTTTTTCTCTTGGCAAAAAGACTGCATTCTTTCTCGATCCATACAGCCTATTGCTACATCGTAGCCAGAAGGATAGAGAAATTGGGCAGTTTGGGTAGTAACGGTGACAACCAACGATATCTTTGAGGCGACGAGCATTTTGGCGATGGTCACACTCTCACTTGTTCCTCCAATCAGCCAAATCTTGCCTTCCATTTTAGCTCAGCAGCTTTACTTCTAATGCCACGCCGAACATCTAGCCCTTAAGAGCCTTGCGGAAATTCCGACGATAAGATTTATTACTAACTAATAATACTGGCCATAATAAAGCTAAAGCAACACGCCCTGACAAACTGCAATTGAAGTTAGTACGGCGATAACCAGACAAAAACTTCCAAATTCCACCGACATAAACTACTAACAATATAAAAATTAGTGGCATATCAATATACGTTAATTAAATGAATAAACTAACAATATTTATATTCTAACAATTGTAAAATTTTCTTCTCTTTAATCCTATATCTCGATTTTCCCTAAGATACTTACTTAACCATTGTTCTACAATACTCAGTGAATATGACCAAATAATATATCCGTTATCTTAATTAAATTTTACCTCCTGCTGCCTGGATTAACATCAGCAGACTTGGATATTACAAGATACGAGAACATGACCAACGGTCACAGCAGGCTCTGTCGTCTTACACCCATCTCTTGGGTTTATCCCCAACTATGCGGGACAAGTGCCCGAACGGGTGCAAGCGGCGGAGTCATCTGTGACAAGCAAATCAAAATTAACCGATAATTAAGGAGTTTATGATGCGTGCAGTGCTAATGGCTGGTGGTTCAGGAACTAGATTGCGTCCTTTAACTTGCGATCTTCCTAAGCCAATGGTGCCAGTGCTAAACCGTCCCATAGCAGAACATATTATTAACCTATTAAAACGCAACAATATTACTGAAATTATCGCTACTCTTTATTATCTGCCTGATGTGATGCGAGACTATTTCCAGGATGGCAGCGACTTTGGGGTAGAAATGACTTATGCCGTCGAAGAAGAGCAACCATTAGGGACTGCAGGCTCTGTTAAAAATATTCAGCAATGGTTAGATGACACTTTTATTACTATTAGTGGGGATGCGATTACAGATTTTGATCTAAAAGCTGCGATCGCTTTTCATCGCGAGAAAAAATCTAAAGCCACTTTGATTTTGACTCGTGTTCCTAACCCTGTTGAGTTTGGCGTAGTTATTACTGATGAAGATGGAAAAATCAATCGCTTTTTAGAAAAGCCTTCTCTTAGTGAAATTTTCTCTGATACTGTCAATACGGGTACATATATCCTAGAGCCAGAAGTCTTGGATTACCTCCCAGAAAACGAAGAGTCAGATTTTTCTAAAGATTTATTTCCTTTATTGCTAGAAAAGGGAGAGCCGATATATGGCTATATTGCCGAAGGTTACTGGTGTGATGTGGGTCATCTCGAAGCCTATCGCGAAGCACAGTACGATGGATTAGCCAAAAAAGTAAAACTGAATTTTCCTTATCGTGAAAAATCGGTAGGCATTTGGATTGGTAGCAATACTTATATCGATTCTAGTACAGTTATCGAAACACCAGCTTTAATTGGTGATAATTGTCGCATTGGGGCGCGGGTAAAAATTGAAGCGGGAACAGTGATCGGTGATAACGTTACGATTGGAACAGATGCCGATCTCAAACGTCCGATTATCTGGAATGGAGCTACGGTCGGAGATGAAGCTCACTTACGTGCCTGTATAATTTCTCGCGGTACGAGGATAGATCGTCGGGCGCAAGCTTTGGAAGGGGCTGTGGTAGGAGCTTTATCAATTGTGGGAGAAGAAGCTCAAATCGCTCCTGGAGTTCGGGTTTGGCCCAGCAAAAGAATCGAATCTGGGGCAGTCTTAAATATTAATCTGATTTGGGGTAATACTGCCCAGCGTCATCTGTTTGGACCAAGGGGAGTATCAGGATTAGCCAATGTCGATCTGACTCCAGAGTTTGTGGTTAAGTTGGGTGCTTCCTATGGTTCAACTTTAAAATTAGGTTCGACCGTAATTGTCTCTCGCGATCAGCGTAGTGTCTCGCGGATGGTTAGTCGTGCGATCATTGCGGGGTTGATGTCAGCGGGAATCGACGTGCAGAATCTAGAGGCTACTGCTATTCCCATCGCCCGTACGATGATGACGAATTTGATGGATGTCTCAGGGGGAATTCATATTCGTTTAGAACCCGATCGACCTGATTATTTGTTGATTGAGTTTTTTGATCGACAGGGGATTAGTATTTCTAAATCTCAAGAGAAAAAAATTGAAGGGACATATTTTAAAGAAGACTTGCGCCGAGTTTCGATTCAAGAAATTGGTGGTGTTAGTTATCCTAGTGGCATTGCTGATACCTACAGTCGTACCTTTGAAAAATATATCAATATTGAGGCAGTGCGTAATAGTGGTTCCAAAATTGTTATTGACTATGTGTATGCGGTGTCTGGGGCAATTTTGCCCCAACTTTTGGCTAAATTTGGCTGTGATGCAGTAGTGCTTAATGCTAGCCTAAAACAAACTGCTATTTCTGCGACCCAAAAAGAAGTGCTTTTAGATCAGCTTGGTCAAGTAGTAGAAGCTTTAGGAGCTAATTTTGGGGTACAGGTATCAGCTAACGGCGAGCAGTTTATTCTGGTGGATGAGGCGGGTTTACCAATTCGCGGAGAAGCTTTAACGGCTTTGATGGTCAATACGATTTTTACCGCTAATCCTCGCAGTACTGTGGTTGTTCCTGTTCATTCTTCTAGTGCCGTCGAAGAAATTGCTCGTCGTCATGATGGTAACGTAATTCGGACGAAGGTTAATCCCACGGCTTTGATGGAAGCCTCTCAAGATAACCCTAATGTAGTGTTGGGAGGGAATAGCGATATGGGGTTTATTTTTCCTCAACTGCATCCTGGTTTTGACGCGATGTTTAGCATTGCTAAGTTAATTGAAATGTTAACCATCCAAGAGCGATCGCTAGCTGATATTCGCCATGATTTACCTAATATCTGTTATAAATCTTATTCGATACGCTGTCCTTGGAAAGTTAAAGGTTCTTTGATGCGCCACCTAGTAGAAACTCACCCCACAGAAAATTTAGAGTTAATTGATGGCGTAAAAATTGTTACTCCCCAAAACGATAACTGGATTCTAATATTGCCCGATGCAGGCGAACCTTTGGTACATATTTATGCTAATAGCAGAGATCGCAATTGGGTCGAGGGGCAACTAGCTATGTATCGTCAACAAGTCCAAAGTTTTATTGATCGCGAGCAAGATTAAACTCAAACTTCTATTACAATTGCTGGGAAGATGAAAGTTCGAGTAATAAATAGTACAATTGTTCAGGAAGTTCTCAACAGTCACATATAAAGGAGTAGCAAACCCATGAATAGCTGTATTTTGATGGCGCAAATCGTTAGTAACCCAGAACTACGTTCTACTCAAGACCAAAAGAGCGTATCTTCAATGATGGTAGAGTTTGAGTCTACCAGAGAAGGAGAAGCACCAGGAAAAGTACAGGTTGAAGGATGGGGCAACTTAGCCGAAGAAATTAAGAATACCTATAGTGCAGGCGATCGCATTATTATTGAAGGGCGTTTGTCGATGAATCTGTTTGATATGCC
>JAAUYG010139151.1_pt1 | contig 11614 bp, 10 predicted proteins | sample 7278091 | NCBI WGS metagenome assembly JAAUYG01 (sample SAMN14350201, study PRJNA611818) | marine sediment metagenome | isolation source: surface marine sediment (0.6m) | place: French Polynesia: Moorea | collected 2018-08 | reverse complement strand
TAATCATTTTCGCACTAAATGACCTCAGGCTGACATTGAACACTTAATGCTAAATAAATCCTCACCTGGAACACTTAATGGTAAAAAATTCTACATGCACTAAGTACTTAACCAAGAGATCCAAATGTCTGCAAAATCGGAAATGGGCCGAGTGACCTCAAAATGATCTTGAACACTTTAACAGTTAAAATCCTTAAGTATACTAAGTACTGACCCATGACGTCCAAATTTTGGTCTGTTTCGCTCAGATACAAGGTTGTTGAAAATCGGAAATATCAGAAATGCGGCGAATGTCCTCAAAATGACGTCGAACACTTAGCAGCTAAAAGTTTCTTGCATACACTATGTACTTACCCCCACAAGCACAATTTTACTCCGCTTCACTTTTCGACCAACCACTTTCAAGATATTGAACATTTTATAATACCCCGTTGACTACTATGTTAAACGTTCAAAGAACCCTCCCCCCAAAAAAAAAAACAAAAAAACAAACAAAAATAAAATAAATAAATAAATCCAAATTTTTACATTTCAAAATGCTTTTAATCACTTCGGTGGAGACATTTCCTAGGAGTATACATGCTTTTTTTGGGTTGGATCTGATATGTACTGTCAGAAGGGCTGCCGTTTGAAAATGTTCGTCCCATATGGTCCCATGTTAACGAAAACGAAACACATAATATCAAAAAACATTTTTTTAAATTTTACAATACTTTGAAGAATTTGGGTAGATACCATCCCCAGGGGTATGCGTGGCTTTTTGAAAGTGAATCTGGTGTCAGAGGAAATATCGTTTGAAATATTTCTGCCCATATGGTCCGATGTTAACAAAAACAAATTGTAAGCAAGATTCCCAGGGGCCTTGACACTCTGCTTGGTCACGTGTCAGATAGGATCAAGTTAGGTTTATACCTAACAGCCATGTAGCTACATGTACTAGCTAAGTAGCTATGTAGCTGAGGTGACTATGTAATCCTATGAAAATCAGAATGCACTGAATGACCTCAGATTGATCTTGAACATTTAATACCCAAACGAACACTTTATATACACTTTATATATAAGTACCTAGACCTAAGGTCCAAATTTTGGTCCGTTTCGCTCTATGACCAACCGTTTTGCGAGATACAAGGTTGCGTAAAATCACAAATACACTGAATGACCTCCGACTAGCATTAAAGACTACTGTCAAAGTACCCTGTATAAACTAAGTACTTACTCCTGAGGTCCACATTTTGTGCGTTTCGCTGTATGACTAGCCGTTTTCGAGATACAAAGGTTGACGAAAGTCAGAAGTGTACCGAACGACTTCAGACTGACCATAAACACTTAACTTCCAAAAGTAATCAGAAGACAACAAATCTTTACCCTAGAGGCTCAAATTTTGGTCCGTTTCACTTCACAACAACCGGTTTTCGAGTCACAAGGCTGTCCAAAATTGAAAATGCACCGAGTGGCATGAAACACTTAACTGTCAAAAGTACCCTGTATACACTTAAAAGTCCTTATTCTCGATGCCCAAATTTTTGTCCCTTTCGCTCTTGGACCGCCAGTTGCAAGATACAACGTTGTCAAAAATTGGAAATATCGGAAATGCATCGATTGACCTCAGACTGACCTTGAAGACTCAAAAGTACCCTGTTTACAGTAAATACGTACCCCCGAAGCCCAATTGTGGTCCGTTTCACTCTATGGACAGCCATTTTCAAGATGCAAGGTTGTAGAAATTCGGAAAAATTACAAATGCACCACTTGACCTCAGATTGACTTTGAACACTTAGTGGTCAAAAGTACCCAGTATATGGTAAATACTTATGCCCGAGGCCCAAATTGTGGTCACTTTACCTCTATGGCCAGCCAGTTAGGAGGAACAAGGTGTGTCGAAAATGCGAAAAATGCACCGAATGGCCTCAGACTGACCTCGAACAGTTAACAATCAAACTACCCTCTATACACTAAGTAAGTACCCCGAGGCCCAAATATGGGTGCGTTCTGCTCCACGACCAGCCATGTTGAGATACAAGGTTGATGAAAATCAGAAAATGCACAGAACAACCCCAGCCTAAACTTGAACATTTGACAGTGAAAGTACCCCATATAAACTAGGTAAGTACCCTCGAGGCCCAAATTTCGGTCCATTTAGCTGTACGACCAGCAGTTTAGGAGATACAAATCAGTTGTACGACCATCAGTTGATGAAAATCGGAGTAATCGGAGATGCACCAAACGACCTAACAATTACTTTAGACACTTAGCGGTCAAAAGTACCCCGTATACGTTTAGTACATGCCAAAATACAAAATTTAAAACTGTACAATTCTTTTAACCTTTTAACACTTTGGTAGAAATCCTTCCCCCAGGAGTATACATGAATTTTGGGTAGTGAATATGGTGTGTATTGTCAGAGGAAATGTCGTTTGAAATATTCACTTCCAAATTGTCAAATGTTAACGAAAACAAAAAAAGAGGAATAGAAAAAAATGACAATTATTTGAATAACTTTGGTAGAGACCCTCCCTAGGAGCTTGCATGGATTGTTGGGAGTGAATACATTGTGTACTTATAGAAGATGTGTCTTTTGAAGTTTTTCTCCTATATGGTCCCATGTTAATGTAAACGAAAAACATTTAATAAAAAATCAAAAATTTAAAATTATGAAAAAAATATATGGTCTGAATATATGGTGGACAGGTAGCTTTCCCCAAAATTTGGCGTCAATTCGCTAGACGTTTCTGAGAAAATGGGTTTTAGTGACGACGGATGGACGACGCCCATGTGACGACAGTAACTCTACTGTGCAGTAGCAAAACAGACCTACAATAAAAAAATAAATGATCTGGATATATGGTGGCTGATAGTACGGTGGCTGATACTTGCCACATATTATTTTTTTCTGGAATTAGCAACGCATTTGGAATGCAAGGCGGTGCAAATATTCACAACATGTTTTAAATATAAACACGTTCATAATATTTAAAACACGTTGCAAAAGTTTCAAAGGTGTTGATAATATTTAAAACACGTTTATAAAATTTGACATGCATTGCAAATGTTTCAAAACACGTTTATAATGTTTAAAACGCGTTACAAAAGTTTCAAACACGTTGTAAAGGTTTCAAACGTATATTCACATATTTAAAACACGTTTATAATATTTACAGCCCATTGCAAAAGTTTCAAACGCGTTTATAATATCTTAAAGGCGTTGCACATATTTGCACCGCCTTGTATTCCAAACGCATTGCTAATTCAGGAAAAAATAGCACGTAGCAAGTATCAGCTACCTTAGGATGGATACCTTTTCACAAAATTTGTTCGCTTGAGAGTTTCCCAGAAACAGGTTGTACATATACCGGCGGACAGTCAACGATGGACGTTGATGGACGGCAGACGCATGCGCCGCAGAGAAAGCCATGCAAATACACAAGTCATGATGTAGCTCTGTAGGCTTTTAATAACATGCACACTAGACTATCTATGTTCTGTGTTCAACAGGTGCAAAGTGCAGACGGTGTGGATACCGGAGATAAGTAGTAGCCATCCATGTACTTATACCAATTGATCAGAGAGCTGTGCAGTATCGAGTATTATCAGGCGGCTACCGCTTCAATGCGACTATAGACGATAGAATACTGTCACCCTCAAGGTTCTGGGTGCGCACATTCCCATACGCTATCCCTCACCATCTTTCTAACGTGCCGATAATGTCCCATAATGCACCATTAGGCCGGCATGCCACCTGACGTGATCTTTGTCTGACTGAAGACGTAACACCGGGTAAAGGTCGTCAAATTACACATTTTGACTTTGAATGTCTTTTTCATTGTGGGAGGGACAAGGGAACCCCCAGAGGGTCATCAAAGCCAAGGGCGGGGGCGACTCCATGTGCTGTAAAACGTACCCAGCTTAACTTAGCCAGCTTAGCCAACCATCACAACGTGCAGAAAGAGACTACTAGCCGAACCCATGATTTGTTGTTGGAACTGTTTTGTTGAAGGCTTCCAATCTGGCATAACATACTCGGGGAGTTCTTTGAAAGTGGCCACTGTGGCATAACGTATGGAGCTTAGAGAAGTACATGCATGCGCTTCATGCTGGTAGGAAACATATCATATACATATAACCTCATTGCTTATGCTAGTGAAGTCTTCTCCAACTATACGCATGCCATTTTTATGATTATCAAACAACTATAGTCAACAACTCAACCATTCCTTAAAGCATTACTGGGCGTAGCATTAAAGTTTTTGGCCATGAATAACTACATGTCTAAGTTGAATGAAGACATTTGGTAACTTTTATTTGTATCACCCAGACTGATTACCTACCCCACCCCAAGATAATATTATATCATTAGGAAAATTGTAACGAAACAAATTCCGGCGATCAATTGCATGGATCATAATGTAATCTTCCAAACCTCTAACTTCAATTATCCCATCATTATCCTATGCCTCACGTCCAGCTTATATGTACATGTATAAATAAACGTTTGCGTAATGTCGCCGCAACCATACCACAATCTGCTATACATGTACTTTCGTTGAAGCAAACTACTCTTGAGGAACCTCCTGTATGGGACGTTGGCCGTCAAATATGACAGCTGTTAGATTCTCCACCGTCTGTTGGAATATTCGTCTCAACGTGGGTCTTGTGAGCACTGCACAGTGAGGTGTTATTATCACATTGTCCATATGAACTAAGGGATGATCCCTTGGTAAAGGTTCCGGGTCAGTGACGTCAAAACCTGCTCCCCCAAGACGCTTCTCCCGAAGTGCATGCACTAGAGCGTCAGTTTGAATAACAGGGCCTGAAAAAGTAACATAAACATACTGTTTCATTATATATCCAACCTTTTCGGTTTCTTTGCTTCCTTGTTTCCCTCCTCTCTTCGTTCCTTCATTCTTTGGTTCGTTCCTTCCTTGACAATTCACTGAGTAATTAACTGTAGGGTTCTGATTCCTTCCTTCCTTCTTCCTTACTTCCTTCCTTCTTTGCTCCATTCATTCTTCGTTCTTTCGTTCTTTCTTTTTTCTTTGTTTCTTTTTTGTTTGTTCTTTCTTTCTTTTCTTCTTTCTTTCTTTCTTTCTTTCTTTCTTTCTTTCTTTCTTTCTTTCTTTCTTTCTTTCTTCATCCTCCATCCTTCCTTCTTTCCTTCTTGGTGTCGAACAACTTTTTGCTTATGTCATTTTGTTCCAACCCGTAAATATATTTACAGCACCAAAGAAATGTGTTTAAACAGAGCATATCTAATACCATTCATGACCTTGATTTGAAAAACGCTTGATGCAACTTTACGTGTGTAGAATGTCTATGACACTATTTGTATTTTTACCATTTCTTACCTCTGCCTACATTTATAATGTAAGCGCCTGGCTTCATACAGGCAAATTCTTCATCTCCAAACAGACCACGTGTCCCTGGTGACAGTGGGCACGTGACAACCACAATGTCACACCGAGGCAGCATTTCCCTCAGGTTGCCATAGTAAACTGCATTCAGTTGTTGTTCTTCAGACTCCCTCCTGCAGTTAGAAGCAAAGAAGCGTGCATTATATATCAAAACAGTGGAAAGGACAGAGTACAGCCAAATAGACCTGCCATAATTATAAGAGGAAATTCCGTGTAGGATACATTTGGGAAAATGATAAAAAAAACAGGTAGAGTTAATTAATTTAAAGGACTTTGTTAGTTATTTTTATTAAAGTGACCACTGTCACTATGATATAACGCATACACATATCCCCCCCACTACTTTAGAAAGCAACGTTTTTAATACCTACCTGGAAGTGAAATCACAAAATGGAATATCTAATATTTCTAGATGGTTTTATGAAAACCAGCTCCGTGTAAATTCAGAGACATGTGCAATAAGGGCTTGGCGAAGGCATAACGTTAGTACCTCACGATATTGTAGCCTCCAGATAAATCATAATGTACATGATCAAGCATCACATCAAGGTGTTGGATGGCCAATCTCATCGCATTGGTTCCAAAGCTATCCCACAATTTGGGCATCCTTGCGTACGTCAAAATATATGACTATGATCCACTTCTTAACTTACTTCTACGAAACATTTTATGTATAGGTCATCGTATAAAAATATGGGGTTACGCAGCTGAAAATATTTAAGTAAAATTCAACCCAGTATGAATAGAGCTGCCAGAATTATAACAGGCCATTTCGCATGATGTACGTGGGGTAGAATCATTAAAACGGCTAGAATTAATTAATTCCAAATACTTGTTTTTAAGTGTGTAATGACATTGCACCATCTTTTCAAGTCACGTTTTGACGCTAGCACCAAGTATAAGACCCGTGAAAGGTACAAGTACTGTTGGTAATTAATTATATATATGCGCATATGGCAATTGTTATACATTTAAGCTATCCTTTCAGTAGTGCACACTGGCACTCTGCAACGCACTACATGCACCTAGTCATGTAAGAAAGGCCCTTAGCATCAACTCATATATTCTATACCTTTATCATGTTTACACGACTCTTTCTTTTTGTTTGTTATCATATCTCTTTATATTGTTGCAACAGCGTGCATCGGCAGAAAAGCACTTTGTTGCTTAGAAGTTCACCTTGTATAAACATGGTCTTAAACAACAACATAACAACAAGCAAACAAATAAATAAATAAATAAATAAATAAATAAATAAATACCTGCTACGGTTATGGTACAGTATCTTCATGTCAAACCCAATAGATCTGCGAGCCACCTGGGTGCCTATACGTCCCATCCCTACAATTCCAAGTGTTGCACCATGGACGTCGATCTGTCTGATTTCATGAGGAGGGTTTTCAAAATCCGTAATTGCTGAAAAAGTGTACTTTGAAATTAATTGATGTTATTTAATACCATTGATTAAAATTCTGATTAATGGCAGTCTACTTTTAAAAAGTTTCGCGTAACACATAGCCAATAAATCACTATTATTTCTCAGGGATTAGACATAAGATCAGGAACCCATAATTAAGATGGCAGAGTTATGTCAGTTGTTATAGTTCATTTAAATCATTATAAAATAAATATATATATGATTATTATCTATAGTTCGATGATTTCGCCTATACTTTACCACGGTGCCAACCTAATGGTAAAGTTTAGGGGACCCCACCAACCCAATTCCATCCAATGACAGAAGGATATGATGAAACATGTACTCCGAAGAAGCAACAGAAGTACTTGAAAAAGGTATGGCTCGTTTGACAACAGAGCCTAGTTGACAATGGTTTTCATCCTTTACTATTACCAAATGCGTGTTTACATAAAAAGTGACAGAAGAAAGGTAAACAGTCGAAGCTATTTCGGGGGTGATTTTCTACAAAAAATGCTCTTTTCGGAGCTTAATGTACGTAAATAACTAGGTTTAAAACTGCACGATATAAGTTGTAGGTATAAGATACATAATCGCTGCCTCATCACAGGCGTAAAAGGCCATGCAAACTACACGCCAAATGCACCAGTAATTCGCCGACACCACAATAATTCATGAACTTGTTCAGTAAGCCTTCAAATATTTTGATCGTTGTTCCATGTTTTTTTTTTCTATTTCTGAAACGGGATTGGGAAGCTCTTTAGCGTACAGCAAAAGCAAACCTTTCTTGATGCGGCATATTGTTGTTAGGATCAAAGCGAATGCCATGTCCGCAGTAGCATCCGTAACAGCAGTAGGCGTGTACCCGACAGGAATGCCACGGCTTTTCCAATAATCCAAATCCAGGTGGTTTGTGCCAACCCCGAGGGAGCAGACGACCTTCAAATTTCGCGCCTTTTCCAGCAGCCGCCTCTGTTCTGGTTCCCATGCTGTGTACGTCACCGAACCTTGAATGGTGTCCCACAGTTCTGGCTTTTCCTCCACCATGCGACTGGTTATCAATTCAAAATCTTCCTGAAGTATGTTCTCTACCAGGGGATCTAAAGCCGGCTGGGTACCCTCTGTGCTTAGACGGGTAAAAAAGATCCTTGGTTTCGTGGATGACATGGTCTGCTGGTGGATGACAAGATTCAAGTTAGATATGCAGGAGTGAAAGATAGAAAGACTGATAAAAAAAAAAAAAACAAACAAACACCACCAAAAACACCCCCCCCCCCCCCACACACACACACACAACACACAGGTTTACTAAACTGTATGCTAAATATATCTTAATTATGGCTTAATATACCAATTAATTTGTGTTAATTATGGCTTAGTATACCAATTAACAGACAGACGTGCACAGGTAGTTTTTTTACAATAACTCTTAGCTTTTACTTTTACCTTTTTATAAGCGTTCTGCAAACAGTCTTTCCCGTCCGAAGTGATACATACCAGAACCAACAAGTTGTTTGTTGTTGTCGAGATAACGGGTGTCTCAGTTATGCATATGTCTATTGTCAATGGCAAAGTATTATCAATGGTAAAGTACCGCTTGATTTGTCAGTGTTATCTCATATAGCGACAGATATCGCCGCGTTTAACATAAATATTTGTTTTGATGCGATCAAGCATTAAATCCCGATCGGGCTCTCCCCCCCCCCCCCCCATGCGCCTTAACCACTGGGGTAACCATGGTAACAGTGCCGGTAAGTTCCCGTTGAGGGAAAATTATTTTATGACGTGCAGCAAATGTTGAGTATGTAAATTAGGTAGTATTATATTTCAATGTGGGATATGAAATACGGTTAAGATTAAATATGTAACCAATATTTTTGTATTACTTTACAACACAAAATACCCATTTAGAGCCCCAACTGAACGCTAATGAAATTGATTTGCTTAAGAGTGCGTCTGGACATAAGACTATGGAGGCTCGAGAATCAATCCCTGAGTCATGGCTGTCAGCATTAAGACAAGCCCGATAGGTCAAATGGGCCATAATTCTTGGGTGGTGATGTTCCGAAACAAACGTTAAAGGTAACTTTACAGCTGTAGATCATCCAATGCATGGTCCTAACTCTGGGCGGGGTTGCATTACTACTGATGTATATATACGATTTACTAAATTTGATCTTTGAAACTCAAACAGCATAAAGTTTTAGATTCCTTAAAGATGGCGCGGTGCCACGAAGCATAGAACCATGGCATTGTATTTAGGAAGGCAGGAGAAACAAACAAAAACCCTATTTCATTTTTTAAAACTTCTCAAAAGAAACCGGGGCCAGGGAGGGCAATAACCTCGTTACCCAAATCTGCCGGTTAAGAGGCAACACACAAGTCTGTCATTGCCTCGCTCCGTATTACCACTTGTAATTCCTGGTAGTGGTGACACGATATAATGGCAGTAAGGTTGACAGGGTTTCACACATCACAACCCCCCAACTGACCTTGTCCAACGTGAATTCCTAATGACCCGAGGGTTTCATTACTGGTCCACTGTGAACAATAACGCAGGGGTCTAGCAAATAACGGATAGGGCTGGCAAACGGCTGGTCGCACCAGTCACGTGACGGAACATAACCTTGGCAACCTTTGCTATGGAGGTCCCTAGATATGAGCAGCGATCCGGAACGCATACAAACCAGTGAAAGCACGTGACAAGAACGAATCCTTCTTATTATCGGAACATCTGGCCGTGCTCTGGGATGCTCTGTGCAAGCTTGTCACACACAGGGCACACCATGTCAATAGAAAACACGCCGTTCACTGTGACAGTCATGGTAGCCTGTAAGATCACAGATGACTTCGTTGCTTCTAAAGGGGTGTCATCGCCATAGCCCTATAGACTTTAAGTTGAACTAGCAAAAAAAAGATAAAACACAAACATCAATTGCTAGTTGACTATGTTAACAGATGAACGTTACGACACGTGTTAAAGTCGTAACCTTTTGGAGGACAAAGTGAATGCAAGAAACTGAATTATAACGAAACATTTTTTCCCAAGCACAGCACATTTAGAATGGTCTATAAACATATCCATAAGTAATGTCACACTGGACTGCACACAGTGGCAAATCAGGAACCTAACGCTAACACACTGGACTGTTGTAAAGCGGTGTCGTAATTGTGAGGTAGTCTGATTTCGAAGACAAGACAGTTATTAAACACTGAAAATAAAATTTCGGTACTGCAGGAAAGTGGTCTCTAAGCTGCGACTATCTGTATTTTGAGATGGTCGCAAAGTTCCGCTGTAGTAATTATGATGTAATTTTAAACAACTCTCAATGAAATTAGTAAATTTAATATTAGTTAAATATAAATGGTCCTTATTGTAGGCATATTCATTGATGCCACGCTATGGCATTTTCCGAAAATCAATGCACTTTGTTTTTCTCTAACATTTTCTTCTCTTTCCTCAGGTGCCTTGCGGTGTAAAGTCCCGGCATTTGTCCTCGTTAAGGGGAATTTAGACCAAAGTCGGCAGGAAGGATTTAGGTGATATGTCACATGACCTGCCACGTCAGCAGCCAGGAAAAGCAGCACGTGTTCTATTAATAAAAGCGTTCAATAGACACTACTCACTCAATTTAGTGCGGATCTCAACCATCTAATTTCATTTTACCTGCATATACTTCAATCCGTTGCGCAGTGAATGTGTGACGTCAGGTATTTGTGACGTCAAGGTATTTCATCTTGGGTCGACAGGATTTAGTCTAGGTACAAATCGATCAACATCCGGGAACTTCTTAATCAAGATAGATGTAATGTTTGAAACTCAAGAGTCACACTTAACATATCTCGCTTCAAAGTCAGGACGCACACCCTTGAGCTTGTACCAGGCTACTGACGTCATCGATAATGTGCTGTCTTCTATAATTATCGTTAATAACATTATAACTGTGTATTTTGATAGTATGGACAACAACAAGGAAAATAGCAAAACGGCATTTCTAAAATGTTTTCTTTATGAACAATACACGACGCAACCATGTGACAAGGCTCTAGGATTCTGGGGGGAGTAGTTATAGTGTGTGTATTTTTGTATTTGTAATGAATATCGTGCAGCTAAATTAATGCTTAAAGCACGTAGTGACAAAAAAGACCACTCAAGTCCACTGCATGGCGTCCATGCTATAAAAGAACCTACATTATTTTACTGCTGAACAGTTTTTATCAAGACGTTAGGTAATCGCGTCTTTATATGTTACTCATCCCGGAGGAGAATGTTGCACTCCTCCCCACTCCCCCCACCCCCCACCCAACCCCACTTCATCAACCACCCCCGTTTTCATCTCGGCCCACGTCTAACACGAAGGAAAGTCTTCGGACAAGCAAATGTAGGCATATTTCTGGTGTTGATTGTCTGAAGATGCTTCCGTTTCGATTGTGACCACCTGATTGACATACACAAGGTTTCCACAAAGGTCTGCGTGAAAGGACGCAATTTGACTCTTCTTTTCGATAATAATTTAACAAAGCATATATACTTCATAGGTGACTCTTCCACTCAAGTGCTCAACGGCATCGAAATCGTTTTGTCTGTTCACGTGCCAGTACTTGGAATGCAAGCGATTCGAATGCAAGATTATTTCTTATCTGCCTATGGATAGTCTTTTGTATCGTTTGAAAGTACATTGTTCTCTGCACGGTGTTCATTGAAGAGGACGGAGGCGATTGCCCCGTCCCCGGAGGGGCGGGGGGGGGGCGGGGGGGGGGGGGGGGGGGGGGGGGGGGGGGGGGG
>JAAUYG010098925.1_pt1 | contig 11615 bp, 8 predicted proteins | sample 7278091 | NCBI WGS metagenome assembly JAAUYG01 (sample SAMN14350201, study PRJNA611818) | marine sediment metagenome | isolation source: surface marine sediment (0.6m) | place: French Polynesia: Moorea | collected 2018-08 | reverse complement strand
TTTTTTTTTGTGTTTTTTTTTTGGGTTTTTTGTTTGTGGCGATCGCTATCTGCTGATCTCTCTTTTTCTCTCTCTCTCTCTCTCTCTCTCTCTCTCTCTCTCTCTCTCTCTCTCTCTCTCTCTCTCTCTCTCTCTCTCTCTCAAGTTGTGGACAATGATAGGGCTGCGATACTAACCTTTTACAGCTCTGACGCAGGACTCCCGGCGGTCAGAGGCAAGTTTAACGGCGGCTTTATGCAGGAATAAATGTCAGTTTGTTTATGCCAGATTCTGAGAGTAACCATCGACGTCCCGGCACGGGCAAGTCCCAGCCCGGGGGAATCATGCCATTGCCCACTACCGTTGGAATTCGACCCCGAGGCCAGAGCATATGGCTGTCAGAAAGGCTAACTATCCCGATCGGTGCTGCATGTGAGTGTGGAACTGATACTACTTTGCACTCATTCGACCAAAGTAACACAATGCCTGCTCAGTCATCAGCACAAAACGAGTTGTGCCGCTCAGGCTGTCGCTAGCGCATTCCGCTAAATCCCTGTAAAACACCTGGGACGGTATGCCACGAACCAGGATATGTTATACCCGGATAAGGGCTATCCCTTGGATAGCTATCTCCGGAATAGCCTAGATTTTATCACGGTATGCACAAAGTGGGGATATGCTAGGGGATACCTATTCTGAGTCTATTAACCAATAAGTACTATGCCCAATTTGAAACACTCGTCAGTATTCATTCTGTATTCGTAGAAACGCTCGACCCCGTACCCAACATGTGCTCAGTTGATATGAATGTGCAACTGATACTACTTTACTCACCATATATTAAACCCCTAAAAGTGTTTAATGTTTAGTATCACTTCTGCAAAAGGATGACTGGTTTACTGTGCCTTACAGCCCCCCCCCCCCAAAAAAAAAAAAAAGAAAGAAAAGAAAATCGATGCCGTTATATTTTATTTACCTGCAGATATAATTTTGGGTAATATTTAAAAAATAGCTGTAAGTTAAAATTATTCACGGAAATTATGAACATAAATTATAAACTTTCCGTCTGTATATTGACTTGGGATTATATGCAATGGATCGAGGTAGAATCTTAATATAATTTATTAGGGAGTTGTTAATTACAGCATGTTAGAGGTTTTTGTTGATTAGAGAATTTTAGTATTATTTATAGTATTATTTAGTCGAGTTAAAATAGAATTTATTATTATTTTATACTCGATTTTATACTAAAATTTACCTAGTGAGTAAAATGTATACATTTATTCATCGAATCTTTGTCTACAAGTGCATAATTCTGTTCAAATTGCTTTTGTTTCATGTGCTGACTATAGGCGAGATTTGTGGGTTTAATCTAGTTTTAATCTGTCAATGCTGTTTATCGAGCTACTGACTGCCTAACCACGGTTTTGTTCAGACACTGTAGCGTATCAAGTAACCCACATTCCTCAAACAATTATGCATGCTTTAAGTTTTTTGCTGGGTTGGCTTTTATATTACATACCATAATATTATCTATGCGGGACGGATTGATTGATGTTCATTGATGGATTTATTTATTATCCATCTCTTACTGTGAACTGTTTTTTTAATCCCCAAGGAGCTGCTTGATAAGAGAACGTTCCCCCAGTGATTCATCGTCACTGCCCACGGCGTTTATGAATGACCCTCTTATATACGGAGCTAGAGTCTAGCTCCGTAATTGTTATAGTTAGAATAACTATTAACCCGACTTTGAATGTGGTACTTTCTAATACCATGGATACATTGGTTCTGTCTCGAGATACATCGTTTCAATATGGATAAAGTGCCCAATCGGTATGCGTAAAAATCACTGCCGCCATTTTGTTTTGACTTTATCCAGGGGATAGGCGGCTGTGTATAGCAAAGAGCATGTACAAATTTTCTGCTGGATAGTGGTACAGGATAGAGATATCCCTTTGGAGCATACCGTTTTATATTTTATCTCGAGAACAGTCCTTATCCTGCGGATAAACACCTTCATGCATACGGCCCCTGGTTACACAGGCCACACAGCGATCTGATCAACTGAAGTTGAACTATTGGGATGATGGTCGCCTCTTTACCGTTCTTGGGCTGGTAGTAGCCTGGTACACTACTAGCCTTGATTCAAGTTTTTCTTCCTTCTTCTTCTACTTCTTTGTCTTCTTCTTCTTGCTTACACATCGGGTTCTACTTAGTACTCTCCATCTCCATTAATGTCTGAGACAGAATATGAACTGAGCCACTGGTTGACGAGGAAAGTGGAATACTAGTAGAGGAAAATCAGAGTCATATTAAAAAAGAGGTCAAGGTCATTTCACATTTCAAAACCTTGCATGCAACTTCCTATTACCTCGTGGTTATTTAGGGTAATTTGCTATATTATTTATACCCTGATGTTTTAAATAGAAGTGCGAATGTTTGTGAAGAATTCAAAATTTAAAAATTTTGTAAATGTTTGTATATTATCTGTGGATGCACTTCAGCTATGAAATCCCACACATTTTATTGACAGCGTTTCTCTGGCCGTTTCAGAGAAGATGTAATTGAGCATTTCACATTTTCTCCCAGTTTGAAGAACACCAAGAAAGGCCGTGAAAAAAATCCGCCACTTTGACAATCTGTGGATGCTATATTTGTGGATACTGAACTCACAATGTCCCTAAAATCCGGTAACAGCATATACCTAGTGGCTGCCGAGGAGAAACCATTTTAAACTTTTCTGCCTATATACCACCGTATTAAAGAAAAGAAAATTCGTGAAAACTCCAAACTTTAAAATTTTGAAATCTGTGTGCACCTCTTTTGTAGTTACTGTCCTCGTGAACTTCACATATTTTGATGAATGCAATTGCTTTGTTGGATTTGGAGAATACGTCGTTTGAAATCTTTGGGTACACATTTTCAGTCAGTGATTAACGAAAACAGGAAAGTTTAAAAAAGTAAAGTTTTAAAAGTCTGTGTCAAGCATTGATACGTATTGTAGCCAGATATATCAATGAATTTTGGCCATTGTATTTGCTTAGTCCGTACGGAAAAAATGTTTTCATATTTCTGCTCATATACATAATATGTGTTGTCATATAAAGAAAAATCAGAAAATTCATGAGCATTGAAACTTTAACAGAAATCGATAAGAAGGAAAAACGGGATTTCAAGGTATAGTGGACAGGCAGAATGTCACCAAAATTTTTCATATTAATCAGTACTGCGGTTTCTGAGAAAAAAGTCATGTAACCAGTGTCACGTCATCCGACGGATTCTGTGTGACAACATATTAGCACTAAGCTGAAGTAAAACCATTTGTCAAAGACGTAAGCACCTCGAGCATCAGAATATGCTATCCCTAGTATCCGTTCCTACTGATTTAATAACACAGTTATAGACTTTTAATTATGCGGCTACAATTGTAGTATACATATTTACAAGAAAATTCAGTTCTCATGATATACACCTATAATGGTTTTCCATTAATCTTTAATCGTATGCTAGTGATCACATGTCTATCTTGTGCGATGTGGTTGTTATAATCACTTATTACATTCTCATGTAGTGCACAATGCGTTTAAGGATGTAGTTAGTCAGCCCAAATGTAATTACCTTTTAGTTCAAAATTACTGTGTGTCACAAATGTGTTCGACTGGAGCTATGCGTCAAAATTTGAGTAACATTCTTCCTTTAGGATCACTCAGCGACAAATTCAATGATGCAGTTGGACTGTCCTGATTTTAATCACTATCAGTGAGTAAGAACAACCTACGAGCATTTTAAAGTTCATTTCTGTCTTCGTGCGAAGTGTTAATAAAGACAAACATGCAAACAGGTCTCGCTATATAGGGTCGAGTTTAGTCAGTAGCAATCACAAATACATGTACTTCGACATGAGTACGGCAGATATTCAGCGACCAGCAACTACAACAGAACAAAGGAACTTTATTCAGATTATTTTTTTCCGCCTTGACAAGCTCTGCGTTGACAGGGAATTTATACAGCATATTCACCCCTTATTATCTGGAGTATAACCAGAACCATCACACTGCACTTGCGTACATATTCACATAAAATGCCAACATACCCCAAATCCACGAATAAGTTTCTAAGCAGTTCTTTATTACGACGCCACAACGTTTAGGATACCCATGCAGGTAACAAGAATTGTTTACACCGCCCACACCAAATCGCCTTGGAGTTTGTATTACAAAGATTGAGCCTCTAGAGAAATTTATATTAACCATTACAATTACACTAGATTTCGACTGACTTTATCAACGATATATATTTTTTTTTATTTCTGGCAAATAACAAGTTAGTACCTTCGACCGTGCGAGCACCATTTTTATCTGTGGTCGCATCTCACGCTAACTCGATAGTGCAGTGTGACACTATCAACGAAAGGCACTGCAGTCATTTGCGCAATTATCCATTAGACACCAAGACGAGTACGAAACATTAAACCTGGAGCACCCTAACGTTGATCAATAAATGCTCTAACCATACAGCTCATCCACCCAGAAGATAGGTCTTATCACATTTGCCACTAATTCGAGAGGCGTGCATCTTAACATATTTCTTGCAATCGTAAAATGTCAAAAGTATATACCCAGTTTTTTTCCAAATGGCAACTAAATATTAAACTCGACAAATCCCCCCAAATGGAAATAGAACAGTTGATGAAAAGTCAACGAAGTTCAGTTTTCCTGAAAACGATGTCAAATATGCCTCAGTACAATCGATGTAACAATAGATACCTTTGAGCTGAATGCTAGAAATGAGTTATGGGTATGTGTTTCTATCTGCACCAGTAGCCTGGACGGGCTGGGTTGTGTAAGCTACTAGCAAAACCCAACAGGAATCTATCAGTTTAGTAAGGGTTGATTGAGTTACAACGTTTATTATTACAACCGTGTCACATTCTCCCACATTTCCACAGATTACAGTCACGTTGTATGTTTTTTCTTCAACCGGTGTACTCTGGTTACAGCTATACAGACATTGACAGCACAGGACACGCTAGTACCAAGCGGTTTTTGAGCAAACGCATATTGCTTGATCACGCTCGAGGCATTTATCTGACAAGTTACGGGTAGAAACAATGAACATACAACGTAAGGCCAGTGTCTGATGGGGTTTATATTCAGTAGGGTGAGGACCGCTGGAGGGTCTGAGCCAGGCGAAAAGAGATAGGTCTGCAGATGGAGATTCTCATAATACATGTAGCTTCGTGTTAGACAGCTGGCGTATGGGAACCGGAAAGTGAAAACCGGAAGTATAGAGTGTACATCGAAGACTCTCGATGAAGACTGAATGTAACTGTGACGAGATATTGATGTTTTCTTTAACAGCTGTGGGTTCTGTACAAATATTACTACCGAAAGAGCAAACTGGATATGTCCGTGATTGATGTCCATTGTGTTTTCACTGGCGTAAATCAATTGTGTTAACTGGCGTAAACCAATTTTATTCCCTGGCATAATCGATTTTATTCACTGATGTAAATCACTTTTATTCACAGACGTAAATCAATTTTGTTCACTGGCGTAATTCAATTTTTTGTTTAGTGGCGTCAATCAATTTGTTTTGTTCAGTGGCGTAAATCAATTTTATTCACTGGCGTAAATCAGTCGCGATGCAACACAAGATTATTGCCAGAACAAAGTGTATAAATCTCTCAAATCATGTCGAGTTGAAGTAATCCGTTTCGATACAGCTAACTGAAGCCATTTTCCACGCGTAGTCTTGACACGTGTGGATTATTATCCAAGGAGATCAACCTCCACATTTAAACCACTGAAGACAAATGGACAAGCATAATAAATAAAATATTGCAGTGCTTTTCACATACAGACAGGCACATACCTCACATTTAAGACCATTGCTTTTGTCACACCTGGAACTCTTACTTAATATTTTTCGTTCAAATATTTTACAACCGACGTTCATACTAATTAAAATAATGAGCATGTAATGAATACGCGTATTAGATACATTCCACACACAGCGATGTGATATTGTCCTGTAAACGGGTTGGTGCAATGTTGGTGCAATGGGTGTGTACTATTTGCTACATCAAGATAAAGTACATCTATTTTTGTTCAAGACTCCAACCACACACCGGCCATACACAGCGAGAACATGTTCACCTACGGCAAGAACTCTGACAAACAAACAAACAAACAAACAGAGAGGAAGCGCTTAGCCAGATATAGCACGTGATTCCTGCAGCCAATCACAATTAACATCGAACACCGTAGTAACCAATCACGAAGCAAGGTGATAGATGGTACCCAATTTGAACAAATTAAGGCCACTGCGTGGTAGTTACGTCTCCAAAAAAGAAGGCACTTTCAATTGCATCCATTTCTTTTTCAAGTCAATACAATATCACTATGGACCTTAGAGCTCAATTTGAATTACGCATACAAGGCATGAAGTTATGGCCATCGGCAATCTGTAACCTAGTAATAATCATAACAATAGCACCTTTAAAGATGACGAATTATTGTAAACTCCCAGAAAGGTCTAATGAATAGTTACAAATAATACCAGACGATGTTCAACCCTGGGGTTCTTTATAAACAGCGAAGTTGGTTCCCCAAATGTTAGCGAGGATGTTGCATTATTATTTATACAATTTTCTTTTATTTTTCCCATTTAGGTAACAGTATTAAAATCGTATTATATATAAAGCTCAAAAAGCCTTACCCTCACTTTCGAAAAGCCAGTTGGTCTACGCGCTCTACAAAAAGGACTTTCTTTTGTTCAACACTGAAAGGAGCAAACTTCCTTTCAAGTTTTAAATTTACGATTTCACAAATCCAAAAGGACAAACTGTAATAATCAACATCACAGGGGTCTCTAAGCTTTTTGACACCTTCGGCATTAGAATTTGTAAAACTGGAAAATGCAAATTTCTCAAAACCCAGCGAGCGTGAATATGGAAGACTAGTGTTACTAACCCAGGTTGCATTTACTTTGCTAAATTTAGAAGCAGAATTACACTAGTGTACGGGTTCGAATCTGGCCAGGGTCATTAGTGCCTGTCATAAAACATGTAAGCCATGCTACAGAATATTGCAATGACAGGCAATATTATATAGCTGCTAAATATATACAAAAAAGCTTTTAAATTATACCGAAATTTACACCCAAAGCATACAGATAAAATACGATGTGCCGGCCACGCGTTATGTACAGCCTTGGTTTGTTTTCGATACACAGAAAGCCCAAATCAGATTGTCGACACTGGGTCCTTCGTTGCCTCGAAGCGGGAACACAGCACTCGGAGTTGTATGCGTTTACGTCTTCACTCCGTGCGCTCTACATCAGTTGCATCTGTTGACTTCGATCTGGTTGATGCACGTTTCACATTTCACTGTACAACACCACTCGAACGTACACTTGCAATTCTCGTACACTGTGACGGTCTCATGTCTGTAGCCCCGCCCACAGCAAAGATGATCACAACCCCCAACCCCCCTCAGCCCCGGCTCACAGCTACGGTCCCCGGTCCCCAGGGAACCAAGCTTCCGGTTTGGCTGGCAGTAGTCCGGGGATTCCGAGGAATACACGAGATTGTTTTTACCGGTGGGACGATCTGATTGGCTGCCAGCAGTCAGCAGCCGCCGCCCGTCATTGGACACAGTCACCTTGGAGGCGGAGTCATAGTTTCTCACCAGAATATCGCCCACGTCCCGGAAGATGGGCATTTTCAGCCAGCACGTCTTTAGCGTACAGGAACCGGAAAGCCCGTGGCACTTGCAGACCTTCCGCATGTTCTGCGTAACAGCCTACCGGAAGTGGAGAAAGGACAATATCATGTAAGGCATGTCCTGGCGAAATATTTTAATTAAAACAACAACAACAACAACAACAACAACAACAACAACAACAAAGGGTACTAGGTAAAAGAGTAGGCAAAGGCGAATATAAGATTTCAATGCATTGTTTACGTGTGAACCGATTAACTGCGCAAAATATAACACAAGAGAAAAACAGGAAAACTACAGGAAAGACAAAGCAGAAGAGATGGGGAAACGAAAAAGAAGGAAGGAAGAGTAAGAAAATGATTTAAAAAGTCACTGTGGTCTATTATGTAATTCCCACCCCATGGCAACAGCTGCATATTCTCCTCACACTCAACACTTTACGACAGTGATTAAACCTTTCAAAGAAGTGTTGGATAGCCTTTCCTTTTCTCACAGACTTGTTTTTATTTGAAATTAGGACCCGTTTCATAAAATTGTTTTAATACTTCGGATTAACTTGCAAATCACCATGGCAACCATGGTCATTTTCCACGGTTAAGATCAGTTTAGGAATTTAGATTTGTCGACAATCGGATGATCGTACGTCTTGCTATAAAATACCAGACTACCCGACCTAGGCCGTTGCTAGGTACGTTACTACCCCACTTTTTGCTAGGTACAACCTAGCAGACGACCCACCCTAGGTTGTCGCTATTTACGTCACTGCCCTACCCTGTTGCTAGGTACAACCTTGCAGACGACCCACCCTAGGCTGTCGCTATTTACGTCACTACCCTACCCTGTTGCTAGGTACAATCTTGCAGACGACCCACCCTAGGCTGTTGCTATTTACGTCGCTACCATAACCTGTTGCTAGGTACAACCTAGCAGACGACCCGGCCTAGGCTGTTGTTAAGTATCTCTTCACCCTACTCTATTGCTAGGTACAACCTACCAGTCGCCCGGCCTCGTTGTTATGCAGGTTGAGTTTGGTGCGGAGGTCGGTCCGTTTTCGTCGCTTCTTCTTCACGCTGTCCATGAAGTCCTTGGATTTGAGATAGCCGTAGCGGACGTCATCCCCGCACCCTCCCCACTCCCACTGGCCGTCCGTGCTGACGTCCTTACTCTGGCGGCCGTAGTCACAGGAGCACTCCATCAGCAGACCCATGGTACACGCCTGGGTGATGGAGTACACAGCGCCGGCAGACGTGATGGCGTTCACAAAGCCAGCTTCTCGCGTGTCTGAAATGAGCAGCAGCGGTCGGATATAAAAGTCCGAGCGAGAGAAAGAGCGTTCCAGAAAGAACCGGAGAGGAACTCTGGGGCAGCACATTGAAGGACGTGCAAAAGGGACACCAAGGATTGCGTACATTTGCATGAACCAAAATCCTGACTTTGTATGGCACGAGAAATGTCTGCTATTTCAATTTTTGTTTCTTTTTACTATGGCTATACAGGTATTTAGTAGAAACGGAATAAGGCAGGTTCCCAGCCGTGGATCCAGACGTCTGCAGACGTGAGACGTATCCACACTGAAGAGCTTTTCAAAAAGATGCCTAGCTTTTACAATGGCATGCCGTTTTTAAACAGCACCTCAGTTAATGTTAATGTTTTGTGTAACCCATACTTGGTTTTATACCAACCAGTTAATGTGCACCGTGGTGACTGGTTTTCTTTCTTTCTTTAATTTCCTTCTTTTTTTTTTTTTAGCAACGCATCAGCAATCATAAATATTAGCAACGCATTAGCAATCATATATACCGGTATTAGCAACGCATTTTCAACATTAGCAACGCGTTGGGAATATTGGCAACGCGTTTCGAACATTAGCAACGCGTTGCGAATATTAGCAACGCATTTTAAATATCAGCAACGCTTTTTAAAGTTACAACGCGTTGCCCATATTAAAAACACGTTGCAAATATTTAAACTATGTTGCTGTTTAAAACGGGTTGCTAATATTCAAACGAGTTGCTAATATTTAAAATGCGTTGCTAACATTAGCACAACGTTGTTTTAGCAACACGTTGCTAATTCACACCAAAATAATAACAATTGGCACTCCACCATAGTTTTGTTCGTTTCTTTTTCTTATATTTAGAACTTAAGTTTGGCAATCAATAAAAAAACGCACTTTCCGGTTTGGATGTATTTAACACGAGTAAAAAAAGCTGAAACGCACTAACCCCTAAATACATGTAGACCGTATTCAACTGAGACGCTAACAACGGCAATATATTTAGAACGGAATATGTTAATGCATGTACTAGATACAAGCAGATGCCTAGCGTGAAATCAATGTGGCATATTAAACGTTATAGATTCCTATGTTTATTTCCTGATGCTTTACAGGCAGCGGTGCATGTGTATAAGTATATATGATTATATATTGAGATTTATACCATGAAATTCCAAGCTTCTCTCTCAGGCAACATATAGAACTTGATTAGAAATATGACAGGTGTTTTCTCCACGTATGTGGCACGATGGCTTATACCGTCCTTATATCAGAAAGTGGTACATGGTTATGGTTTAATTTAGTCTGTTATATACATCCCTTACACAACTTAGCTACAGGATTTTATAATCAAGGATTAAACTCTCGAGTTAGTTTAAAGTTATGTACGGTCTGTGCAAGTTTTTTGAACCTTCGTTTTTCTTCTCAGCAGCGTTATCACCAGCCTGTCTTTGAATCCTGCCTCTTCCTGGTTGATATCCGCGTATCAAAGTCTTGCGGTTTGAGAAAAAGAAGGCCAGAGAGAATGTATCTAAATGAAGTTGTCATGTCAGTGTAGGCGGCTGACAGGGCAGTGCCAGCACCTTGCCAGACTCCAGGGGAGCCAAGAAGATGTGTTTCATGTCTCGGTAGATGAGATGAGAGGCAGGCTGAGGCCAGATACGGCAGAGTAGGTTGGGGGGAGCAGAGACAGAGGGCAGGGGTGCCACCAGCTGATAACTGCTAATACCAGGTCTGCCAGAGTGATAACCTATCCCCACATCTGCCGACACACAATGATGGTACTGCCAGCCAGGCAGCCTCTACCACCAGGCTGAAACCTGTTGAGATCTCTGGCTGACAGAGTCTACACCGACAGGTGCCCATCTGGAGGAGGTATGGCCTACGCTCAATAAAATATTACGAGGGCGTGTCCTACAGTTAACCCAAACTTATTGGAAGTATAGTAGGTAAAAGCTCAAAATTTCTTTTTTTTTTTTTTTTTGACTTCCTATTATAAGCACATATACATGTGCGTGGCATACATGTATATCTCATCTCTGTTCTCACTGGTGGTCAGCCTGTCTTGAGTATTCTCAAAATCCATCGTCTAAAACCAAATATAGCGATTACAACTGTGCAGATGTTCATAGATAGGGTCGATGGCACTCAAGGCTGGGGTTACTACATCCGGGCTCTCTGACGGGCCGTTACATAAAGAATAAATTAGACCAAACAACATGTGGTTGAGTCTTGTCACAAGTTGCAGTCAGTCTGGCTTGATGGGAGAAATCTGAAAGTTGATCCGGAACAGTGAGACGCATTTTAATCGGAGTTGGACGGGAACGCTGAGCAAACCTTCTGGATCCTTCTGGCTCAGCTGGAGATTTAACCTGGGTTGATCGCGAACATTGAGATAGATGTGACAATATGATCCGGAGCATAACATGAATCCAGAACATCCGGAATACAATGTAGACCTTTAAACTCGAACTGATCCGAAACAGTGAAATACATACGGTGGCTAACGTGACATGATCGGAAATAGTGGGATACAGACATAACATGAGCTGATCCGGAATAGTGGGATACAGACATAACATGAGCTGATCCGGAATAGTGGGATACAGACATAACATGAGCTGATCCGGAAT
>JAAUYG010015558.1_pt1 | contig 11615 bp, 15 predicted proteins | sample 7278091 | NCBI WGS metagenome assembly JAAUYG01 (sample SAMN14350201, study PRJNA611818) | marine sediment metagenome | isolation source: surface marine sediment (0.6m) | place: French Polynesia: Moorea | collected 2018-08 | reverse complement strand
GTGCCTGCAGAGTACTTTTGACTGTTAAGTTCTGTGTGGGGTCATTCTGTGCTTCTCCAGCTTTTGACGACCTTGTATCTACTTTTGAGTTAAATATTCAGGGAGGGATCTTTCTACTGCTAAGTTTATACATTACTGCCATTCTTTTAACTAGTAAGTGACCAAGCAGATCTTCAAGGCCCCTGGTCCTCGTGTTTTAATGTAATCTGTCATTTGTGTTTGCTTTTATAGATTGGAATGTGTACTTCACTCGTCCTTTTTATTTATTGCTAGTCATATGTGGGTGTAACAGAACGTGTCTTGTGTGTCTAATGTATTTTCAATCCAATCTATACCTGGGTTGCTAATAAAGTCTTACCTTACCTAAATATTAAAACTATATTTCATTGTTTTAGTGTTTAGTTCTTGTGGATGAAATAAATGAAAGAGCACAGTCTTAGCGGATGAAAGAGTGAAGTTGTCCCCAGTGTTCGGAATTTGTATGTACCCATTTCCAAGAAAAATTTGACTATCAGATAATGAAGCCGCATGTGCCACATAATTATGTATTTACTCACTTGCTTAGATTTGAAATGATCCTTGAAATAAATATCGGCGCGTTATTATTATTTGCAGATGCAAAAGTACCGATCAGTCGATGTTTGAACTTCTATGACAATACGGTAAAGATTTATTGAGCTCGTGAAGATGCCAAAGTATAATTAAATTACTAATTTAAAAGGGTAGCACTCCAATAAATCACCTGCAACGGGGTTAAAATTCTCAAGGGGACGAGACCACTAATGAAAATACAATCCGGCATATAGTTGAAGATAACATTCAAACAATTAGGATGTAATATTAAGGGTAATGAGTTGTGAGGGGCTTTCGTTACCTCCAAATTACATATATAATTAAAAGTAAAATAATCCTTGTTTTGATTAAGAAAACTTTAGTTGTTACATATTTTATGCTAAGCAGGAACTAGAAGGAATCAACTTTTTCAGATGCGACAGCATGTCTTTGACGAATCCTGTGAGATCAAAGTGTCCTCTCCAGGACCTGCGCTGAAATTTGGAGGGCCATGAAATATGCTTTCTTCACAAACAATCTCTGGGCCCTCATGCTGAACCATTTTGGAGGTTGTTTACCGTGGCCGAGTTACTGCATTGCTGTAATTTGTGTCAACCGAATAAAAGCAATATTCCACAATATTCTTGCGTACCTATTGAAATATGTTGGCCTCATTTACGTCCTCCGTACAGTATTATTACGACGACTAGTGGTCGTTTCCCGACGGACGGTGCGGGAAAGCCCCTTTCTCGTGCCACCCGAGGGTCTTTATAGCTAGTAAATCCGTCTAGGAGTTCCAAAGTTATTAACGTTTTGCGTATGCTCTGTATGTAGGTTTTTATGGCCCAGATCCAGTAAATTAGGATCTGGGATTTGCGGAATAATGTGCTAAATATATCAATAATGGTCTCCTTAGCAACGGCTCTCATGGAATGTTCGTTAAAGAGCAGACATCCTTCTGGGCTTTTAACTTGAGATTTTGACCAGGACAGACCTGCTACTCACCGTAGGAGGCACCTTAGTGTTAGGATTAGCGGATATAAGTATCTGCGTGAAAGCAAAGTGCTTTCACGTTGTAGAGCTGTGTAAGAGGTCTACGTAAAACGTAGATGTGTTTTTGTATGTAAATATTTGCCAGTGTCTAAATTATCGTCTATTTAGCGTTTCTGGTGTCTATAACTCTTTGTAACGTCATGTAGTCTATTCCAAATTGCGTTACTATCGTCTAGCTGTAAGATAAAGATCGTCTTTCGGCCTTAAGCCACCTTTTGGTCTAATATCTATGTAACTCACGCTCTTAAAGCCCACGGACTACACTTTGCAGTCCGTTTGTCAATCTTAACTCACTAGAACTTATTCCTAACTGTGATATCATGTCTTATTCACCTGTTGTATGTGTGGTGTGCTCACCCCCGGGTGAGCTTGTTGCGTGTGTTTGATTAATAAAAGGGCCTCGTCCAAACCGGAGCCTATTGTTGTCGTCTTTCTTTCCGAGTGCTGTCAGGGGTAGGCAACCAGTGCGGGGATAGGCGTCTTCCTAGACTGCCATAAACCTTGGCCAGGCTTCTCCCTAGCTTCTTGGAAGTCCTAACGGGAGGGCCAGTTGTGCTACAGCTGCACACTTTCCTTTTCAGCTGTTTCATCTGCACCATTAGGAGTTCCTAAGGCGACTGCTGTACAAACCAGCAACTGCCAGATCCCGATAGGGAGGCGAACGGAACCTGTTGGGGTTCCAACTGCCTATTCAAGCAGGTCCGAGTGAAGTGTCCCCTTTAGGTCGATTCTTCTATTTCCCACCTTAATAAAGAGAGCCCAACAATAACACACCACATTCTCAGATCTCGCCTTTGAGGGCTCGTCCGGGATCAGCACAAGCTGGTAAATTACGACTTGCCGAGCTGCTTGCAGCACTTTTGAAACCTGGTACTATGCATATGGTTCACACCAGAAACCAGCGGGCGGATATTGCTCTAATGCCGATACCGGTCGTTTGACGACCACCACTGGCGGCTCCGTGCTTGCCACCTCTAGAAGCAGTGTGACTGCCACTCAGGTCACAGCTGCATGTGATCACCACGGGCAGTAAGCCTATCCTGATCAGAACCCCAATCACTATCGTTTCCGCTGACAGCCAAATTTCCGTTGGGACCCACTCCCGAGTGTGTCCTGCTGTCTCTAGTGAGACAACACTGGCTAGCACGTGTTGCAGACTGTGTATTGTAGGGCTGCGAACTGATGGGGATGTCAGTGCCAAACGCAGCACACCCTTAAAGTGTAGCATTGGGCCGATATTTAACACGCCCATCCATCAACCAACCTTCATCGTCGGAGTTGTCGCTATCATCGACATATCGGGGTGTCACTGGCAACAGGCCCTCTACTCTGTCACATTTGGTAATCACATGTGCCTCTCCTATACGAGTACCCCGATACAGAGTGCGGGGCTTAGCGGTGAGGTTCATGATAGCTATCACTGTCTCAGACTGATCAGGTGTCTTCAATGCAGATCCTATAACTATCCCATCTTCTGCATAGCACCATTGGTTGGAACAAGGTTGGACAACAGCAACATAACCAACTGGAAGCATGTGTTGGTTTGCACGGCACAATCACTTCAGTCCTAACAGGTAGTTCTACACGCCGGGCTGTCTTCAAACCAGCCTTGACAACCTGACTCGGCTGTGGCGGACAACGAACCTGTCAGTCTCCGACCTGGAACTGCTGTTTTCGCATGTACAACTTGCAGTCGTGCTGGCAGAAAAAGTCAGAGCCAAGTATGCAGTTAGGGTTCCCTCGGTTGGCACTGATGACAATTTCATGTTCGTATGAACCTCCTACTGTTCCTATTTGGACAGTTGTCCTGCCTAACGTAGGGGCTGTGCCACCTCAAGGCGTAAGTCTGCATCCTGCTTTACTTTTTAGTGGCTGAACAGCCTGCAGGGTCTCATACAACGGCCGTCAAATCATAGTACAAGTGGCACCAGTATCCAAGAGTGCCAAGGTCGATACTTGGTTAATAGTGATGGGGATCAACCAACAGCAGTAATGTTTATTCGCCGTGGAAAAGGGAGTCATCTCCAGATTGCTCTGCTTTTCCATTGTCCTGATATCACTTCCCGGGATCTGAATGGCAGCCTGAGGACGAGTCAAGTTGGTCTCCTGTAGGATGGTAGTCTGCTTCTGGTTTTCTTTTTTCTTAACTAAATCATCTTCAATTTTTTTCAGCCCCACTCAGGCGTTGGGTGCCTCGATGGGGGGTCGTGCCTAGGGCTCCCGATGCGACCCTGACTTAGGTTAGAGGCTGTTCCGCAATTGGTCTTTTTCCGCTCCTGGGACATCTCCCGCTTCTCAACGGGCAAACCATTTGTTCCCACTGCATAGAAATCACCACTCGGTTCCGCATAAAATGTCCATACCCCTTGCACTTATAACACAGTGGGGTCCCTCTCTATTTCTCGAACGACTCCTATTGGCAGAGGGTGAGCGTCCTCTGTTTCGTTCCGTGGACTTGTCGACACTCTTGCTCTTAGAGGTACCCTTGGAAGCAGGCTGATACGTCCCCCCTTCTACACTCCTCACCCGTTGTGGCCCAGGAGTGGCTGGACGTCGTTTTGGATTCCTACTTTGTTGGAGTTCTGGTCCTAACTTGGCCAATATCTGCTCAGCAATCCGGGGAGCTACAGCATCGAACCCTTCCTCTTCGGGAAACTTGGTCTAGGTAGAGCCCCAATGTTGTCGTCCGTGACCAGCCTCCTGGCTTTTGACGGCCTCCAGAGATCTTGCAATGCGCATTAAGTCCTCAATCCGTCAAACCCCAGTGGCAGCGTCCTGAACTCGTAGTTCATGACTGTCCAATCCATTCAAAGGCGGGTCAGCCACCATCTCGTGTCTCGCCAGCAGGTCCAGGAAAGGCCAAGCCATCTCTGCTAACTTTTGCAATGCATCCACATAGGTGGGTATATCCTAACTCCTCTGCCTTCGCAGAGTCCGAAATTGGGCCTTGTATGCAGTGGTCAAGTTCCTGGGTTAGAGTCTGTGGTTAAGTAGATCTTTCAATTTCTGTCCAGTCTCTTGGGGGGGCAGGGTGTGCATCTGATGCATTCCAAAGCGACTCCCCTTAGGTGCATTCTTGCCTGCCTGCACGTTTCGGCGGGGTCCCAGGCATGAAACGCAGCAAATTCCTCTACTGGTAGATGAAATCGTCAAGTCTTTCTCCAATCTCCCCTTTGAACACATCCAGCTTCGCCAGTCGATACTGTATCGGCGGGCCTGGTCTAGCAATTTGTCAGGGTCCCATAGCCACGCTATAGTAGTCATCATAAAGTGGCACATCTAAGTACTGGGGTAGTGGCATAGCAGGTTGCACTGGTCCACGATGGTGGTGATGGTGTGGAATGCCTACACTAATTTCCAAAGGTCTGCGGCCTATGTCTGGTGCTCCTCTGGGTTCTCTGTAAATTCCAGCCTCAGCCCTCAGTTGTCGCGGGTGCATGATTTCTCTGACATCTGCTATCTGATCAGCTATAAGTGGTGCGCGAGGCTGCCTTACTCTCACCTCAGGGGCCTGTTAGTCCATCGGGAGTCGACGCGGTCAGCCTGTAGGACAGGCCCGACCTGGCCCCAGAATAACCTCAGCCTCTTCGGGATGTAGCCTTTCTCCATAGGCCAGCAATCTTTGGCCTTGCAAGGCGACGTCAGGGGCATCCAGGGGCACAGGGTGACGTTGGGTCCCAGAGTAGCCATCACGATCGGGGTTCGGGGGGTAGGACATCGCTTCTGCACCACTCATTCCCGTGGCTCCGTGGCTATCATCAGTCGGGATATTTGGCTCCCTCACACGGTATCGAAAATTTGTCCACTTGACTTGGAATGCATATACCACGGGTCCCTGGAAGCATAATAATCACCGTCGGGAACGCAACACTCATCTGCTCCTTCGTATGCAGCACTGGTACTCGTGGCACTGGCACCAGCACGGTCCACTGAATGTCTGAGTCTAAACGGTCTTGATTCACTGTACGGGTACTATCAGGGACAGTCAACTGCTCCCTTGTCACAGCAATCAGTCACTCGGACCAAGGGCCCCGCGGAGGAATCATTTGTCGTGTCCCACTCACTGTCCCACCCACGGCTCTCTCCCATCAGTCCTTGTGTGGGTGCAGTTGGTCCCCTTGTGAATACATATCCTCTGGCTCCATCTTGGACTCGTCATCGGTCAGCAGCCACGGCAATCTTGAACGTGTTTCGGGATCGGCCTGAGTGGCCTTGGCACAGCTTCCTGTCTATGTTGTCAGTCTCCCACAAGTGGCTCCACCCGTCGGGTCACCTGAAGTTGATCTGCCTTCACTCCACCCATCGGAGGTGGGTGCCAATGCAGCGGTATATCTCACAGATGCTGCTGAACTTGGTGTGGACGTGGTAGGGCCATCACTCCCTATCCATCCTCGTGTCACTACCATAGTGGTGTTATTTCAGTCTGGTTTCAAGTTATTCCAAAGTCTCAATCTGGTCGGTGCGGGTCGCACTATGGTGCAAACACGGATCATGCCTACACCCCGCTAAGTTTCGATGTTACTGCTCTGCTATCTCAGCGATGTTCTGCTCATCTAAAACACACTGCAAATCACTGGTACTCACTGGTAAGTGTCAAGAAATCCCGGACAAGCCCCCAGAAACGTGGCTGTGGTGTTCTAGTATCCGTCTTTTACTTCTGCGTGGTGGTCTTCACTCTGTTCACGTTGCGGAGGCAATGTCTGGACCAATACTCCTACAATCCGGGACGAGCCCCCAGAAATGCTCTTCCATTTGTGCCGTCTCTCACCCACTTTACTTCCGAGCCCACAGACTGCCACGTTTGCACGTTGGGAGGGGGCGGAGGCTTCATTCGTCGGTTTGTCTAGGGGGGTTGGTGGCTCGTCAGTTAGCCCACGTCTTGCTCTCGCCACTTCTGGATCCATTTTCTCTGGACTGCCTCAGTCGATCATGCAGACGTGCACCCACAGTTTTCCTTACTCCAAGAGCCTTCCACAGCGGTGTTTTGGGTCTGTTGCGGGACAGCGATCCGTGGTAATCTTGTCGGTCATGTCTGTCAGTCTACCTACTCGTTCTCTGGCTCTCCTCAACAGAGACCCACGTCTCCATATCGGCAGGCCCTTTCTCGGCTGCCTGAAACCATAACCCAACTCAAACTGCCAGCATCTTCGTTTCTGTTGACTCGTTTATTCAGGCATTGACAGCTAAACACAGAAATCTCACTCAGTCACCCGTCACACGCTCGCACGCTCACCATATAACTCACAGTTCTGATCACGGCCTCAGCAGCTAGTTATCTGGCTGGCGTGATGATTTTCTTGTGTGGCGTATGAAGGTCTATGACCCGGCGCCCTTGCACGACCTTGCTCTGAGGTCTAGGGGTTCTGGGTTGGGTCAGGCGCGGTCAAGGAGTCTATGCTTGGTCTGTCCTCACACACTCACACAAACACGAGCACTGTCCGGATGATCCGGCAGGCTCCTGTGCTGGCGGAGGTTCCACTGTGCGGAATTGCCGCCAAGCACGCGGAAGTTCCACTGAGCGGAAGGTCCGTGTGGGCTAAGGTTACCCTCTACTTATATCTGTCCGGGTTCCAAACCAAACACACAGTACCAGGCCGTGCCACACCAGCTGCAGACGCACCAGTGAACTGCCCCATGGGTCAAAGACCCATGCGACCCTGAGACGGACTCCAGGGGACTCCTAATGGACCTATGAGTCCTCTCTAGGTCTGGGTACTAGGCCACTGCGCACACCTGCCCTGGTGCCACCACCACCTGTAAATACACGAAAACAAACACCCTCACCCTGAGTTGACGGTGCGTTTATTAACAGTCAACGTGGTGAGCACAGGTCACCACCACCAGGCACACAACAGCGGATACACAAAGCGATATGACTGTTGCACACAGATACATATTACAAATCTATCAGCGGAAATTCCGGCAAATGTCTAAATTACCTCAAATACACATAAGTCTTGCCTTTAGGAGGCTTACCGTTTCTCTAGCTCTATTACAAGTTAGTCGAAGGGTTATCACTACACAAGTGGGCCCGAAGGCAGACGGGTCGTTGCTCTCAAGGATCCATGGCAAAACGTACATAAAGATTCAGTGACCTTGATCTGTCAAATATCTGTTACTTTCCAAAAATATAGCTCACAATACGAATTTCGCAATAAAACTCGCTACATATAATCTACTCTTAACGCTAAACAGCTATTATCTGATGCGGAACAGATAACAGCTAGGTAACCGCTAATTTAGTGGATGAGTTTCTGAAGATCAAGTAATACAGCTTACCGTTCTGAGAGACGTCCAAAAACTGCTTAATTATTGCGTTCTACCGTTTGAACGCGTCATTTAAGCCGTTGCTATGGAGAGCTATACTCGAGCTCTTTGATCACCATTAATCTGCATAGCATTAGTAGGGAGAATTCGCTAAACAGTTGATAACTTAACTTGGCGAATGCTTTATTGATTCGCTCGATATAAAGACCGCTGTGTACGGGAGAACTGGGGCCATTACTACCATTCAGCAGCTAAGCCCAGCCGAAAGTATGATAATAATTTTGACCATAAGGACTATTGTGTATTTTGAATCTCTCAGATTTATCTATTTTGCAATGTACCACAGGACTTTTATATTTTCTTAGCTCATGATTCTATGTGCCATGTGGGACCGTGGATGGCAAAATTCTACTCCCACTGACAGTTTTCATCCAATTTCAGCAAAACATTGTGATACATATATAATAATATCTGGTAATTGGGAAGTAACGAGATGTGCATTTTGGGACAAACTAGCAGATATTAAAATTTAACCCCAGGGGCTTGGCGCTCTGCTTGACAAGATGGAAGACAATGACCACATAAACTGGATAACGCAGAGATCTAGATGTATCGTTCACTCTAAAAACTGCCGTTTTCGAGACACAAGGTTTTTGAAAATCAGAAATACACCGAATGACCCCAGAATGACCTTAAGCACTTAAGTGTCCAAAGTACCCTGTGTACACTGAATACTCACCCCCGAGGCCCAAATTTCAATTTCCGTTTCGCTCTACGACCAGCCATTTTCGAGATAGACTTGTCGAAAATCGGAATGCACCGAATGACCCCAGAATGACCTTAATCACTGAAGTGTCAAAAACCATTGGGAAGAAAATTCAGAAAAGGTTTGAAAGCTATCGGCTGCGATTTTTAGGAGGAGGAGCGTTTTGAAATCTTGGCTCCCATAGGGTTCCATGTTAGCCAAAACGAAAAATATTCGTAAAAAAAAATCCAAAAAAAAAAATTTCAAAAATTAAAAAAAAAAGTCCGAGCTTATAGCTCAGGGGAAGCAACAACAAAAATTTGAAAGAAATCCGTGCATTAGGTTCAGAGATAATTGCGACATGGACGGAAGGACGATGGACCAGTCCCATACCATGACCTCTGCTGACAGAGTCAAGCAGAGCTAACAATTAATTAGCAAAAAAGAAGCCAAAAAACCGCAAAGTCATAGTACTTGCCTGGAAGCTGTGGTCTGTGTGAAGGGACAGATTCGCCTATTCCCATACCGTCAAAGGCCTCGTCAAAAAGTCGAAACATACTCTCAAACTGCTGAAACATTTCAGCTGGACGAGGGAATGCAAATGCCCCATGGTCACCAAAAGGTACACCATCATTATTCTCTGGATTCATTCCTGGGTTAAAAAATTGTCCAAACTCATTCTGGTCACTTTCGCTGGGTAGTGTGTCAATAAAGATGCCACTAGAAGGACCAAAAAAGTGAAATTGACCATGATTTCTCAGGTCTTCTTCTCCACTATAACCACCATGAGCATCCTCCATGTCATCTCTTGGCAGAAATCTGAAATAGAGATGTAAAAATCCAGGATGTTTTGGGGTATCAGTCATGTAGTCATGTTAAACAGCATAAAGTTTTACTGTTGATGAGACAGTTGCTGATTTTTAGCTCACATGCTGGGCTTTTGGCCATCACTGGCCTTCTTCAGGGGTGGGGATGTCAGGCCTTCAGGATAACCCACAGGGGCACTGGGGGGGGGGGGGGCTGTAAGTTAGTAAGATGTTATCATATATGACTGAGAGATCACATCTATTGTCAAGATTCATCTCTGGTTCGTGTGTTCTTTTGTTCACTGCCTCCTTGATTTTCCTTCACCATGTGTTGGGACTTTCTTGCTATCACTTTTACTCTCCCATCTGCGATCTTGTCATGAGGCCAAAATTCAAGATGAGCTAAAAATTCCTGTCTCAGCAGTGGTAAAATTTCATGCTATCCAGGTTAAGGTTTTCAGTGGATGAATATTTTTATCAACTGAAAGAGAGACACTTAGCTTCACTGTCTGATTGATGCATAAACTAGTCTGAGCAAGTGACCGATGCACTTGCACTGATTGCATTGGCCTGGGCATGCCCATGAGACAGATTTCAATTCTTAGGCCACTATGTTCATATCAACATTATTTATATCCTTAGATGTCCATAGCATACTGAAATGCACCGAGAAAATGGCATGCCACAAAGCCGACCCCGCTCTGGGTAAGATTGTGGCCGCAGTGTAGGGAAATGTGTTAACAAGAGGTCCATGGAACTTGACACTCTGCCTGATGACAGGGTAGATATTTTGTGTTGCCTTTCTTGATTTAACTATTCAAGACACACATGCATGCAAAATAGCTTTATATACTTCAAAACAATTTTCTATAATCCACATAGTAGCCACAATCCCATGGTAAACATTATTTTTTCATGGTCCTTGATGGCCAATAGGCCTTTGTAGGGTATTTAGCATGCGCAGAAGTAGTAACGTTCAGCAAAGTTTGGGTACGCGCGATGTTTAGTATGGCAGCAAAATGGCGATATGCTTATGACTTGCTGAACTCGGTAAATGTGAATGTGCAGTTCACTTGTTGTTATTCAGCAAGAAATGCATTGAAATTTTGACAGATAATAGCATTTTAGATCCAACAAGAGGCCCATGGGCCTTGTTGCTCTGCTTGTTGTGCTTAACCACTTCCCATATGACATCAAGTTAAGTTTCATGCCTAATGTTGCTGATGTGAAGTATCTTGTTGTTTTAGAGGCACAAGCTCATTTATATTCATCTATTTCACTCCATGATCAACTGTTTTCTACCTATTTAGGTTTAAGCTTCTTCATTTACTGCCATGTTAATATTTCAAAGTGCCATTCTCTCGCATAATCCGATACCAGAAACAAGTTACAGACCATTTTGAGAGAACTGCGCTGAATGTACTCAAAACTAGCCTTAACACTATGAGGTCAAAGGTAACCCCTATATGGTCTACTATTACTCCAGGGTCCCAAATTTCACTCTTTTTGCTCTACTGCAAGCTATTTTCGAGCTACACAGGCCATTTTCAGACAAGTACACCAAATGACCCAAAACGACGTTGCACACGAAAAGGTCAATGGTACCTCATATAGATATGAGCATGGATCAGCTACTGGGTACAGTTACGTAACAAGACATGTCCTAAAATTCAAGTTTTTAATATCAGGTTTAGACAAATACGGAATGATTACAAAGACAGTTTTGCATTTTTTAAACAATACCAACACTTAGACTCATTTTATTTTGGAAAATGTAATTTTATTTTTTCTGATTTTATGTATTGTGGATATGTCTTGTTCATAACCTCACTGCTGGGTTACATAACTCGGACATGTCTCACATGTCATGGTTTTATGAAGGCAGTTAGAGCAAAACAAGAAGCCCATTGGCTTGACGCTCTGCTTGGCAAGATGGAAGACAATACATAAAACTGGATAACATAGAGATCTAGATGTATCTAATTTCACTCTAAGACCTGCCGTTTTCCAGGCACAACGTTTTTGAAAATCAGAAATACATGTACAGCGAATGACCCCCAGAATTACCTGAAGCATTTAACTTCACAAGTATCCTGTATACACTGAATACTCATTCACGAGACCCAAATTTCACTCCGTTTAGCTCTACAACCAGCCATTTTCAAGATACAAGATTGTCGAAAATCGGAAAT
>JAAUYG010110827.1_pt1 | contig 11616 bp, 8 predicted proteins | sample 7278091 | NCBI WGS metagenome assembly JAAUYG01 (sample SAMN14350201, study PRJNA611818) | marine sediment metagenome | isolation source: surface marine sediment (0.6m) | place: French Polynesia: Moorea | collected 2018-08 | reverse complement strand
CTGCGTATTAGTGGTTCAGTTCACAGGTTCTCAATTGACAATTTTGCTCAAGTATTTTTGACTCGATATAAATATGACTTGACTATAGCAGCAACACTTATGGATCAGTTTTGTTATGGGTACCTGTGTAGATTTATCTATTACAATCGTCCCTGTTGAATATTACGTATCCACTTGGATCATATCTAGATGCATCTTGTGCTTTCTAGAACTTTGATCAGCTTGGTGGTAAGTGGTTTCCTGGCAAAGCTTCATCATATTGCCCTGAATGTTTAACATATATATATAATCGCTTGTAAACCTATATACATGTATATATTACGTAACTGGCTTTGGTGGTTGGGAATAGCTCTGGATTTCAAGACTATGTTGTTGGCACCATTCCATGTACAAAGAAGATACACATAGATGCTCCTTATCTTTATATGCAGCTCTAACTTGAGGTTGCACTCCTACAGAGATACTTTATGCCTTCAAATTCTCGAAGCTCCTTTCTTTCGTACTGAAACCAATCCTTGGGTTGAGATACATGTAGATAAGTGTTCTGCATGTGATTGCACATCTTAGCAAGCCTGCCGAAGAAGCTGCTTTCCCCTCTTTCAGAGATAGACAAATTAGACATGTAGGTTCCTGTTTACATAAGTTACATTAACCAGCGCTTGCGTCGTGTGATCTGCTTTGGCGATACATATCAAGCCTAAATTTGTGTTGCTCTCAATCCTATATATCTGACTATTATTAAGATAGAAGTAATAGTTCTATGAGTAGAATTCATCGGCTCTCATCAGCACACACCTTATTACTGTGTTTCCAACACATGTATCTTCTCACTGCAGCCAAAATGTATTTAGGGCTATATTCTTCTTCATTGCACATTAACAGAGACTGGGTTATTTGTCACGCCAAAACAAAATGTAATGAAAATCTGCCATGTTAACACACTATCATTGGGAAGAACACCAAAAATAACACATTTCGCATGTCCACTGAAGCAGTAAAATTACTACCGATAAATGGAATTGGGGTGTGAGCTCCTACCCGGTATTATCCTTTAATAGATTTGAACTGTAGAAGCGGTTCACCTGTATATTAAGTGATTAACATGATCCTGGTGATGAAGACATGTGCCCGGTATATATTATTAATACACATGCACATACGTTTACATTGGAACACATGAATCATGTGAATGTTACAAACGTTTTTCCAACATCACCAGATTACCACAAAGTGTCCTATGCAGATTCTGATACATGTACATCGTGTACATGTAGGTCAGTTCTTCATGTAAGACCTCACCATAGAACTCACTACTAGTACATGAGAGTATTACTCGCATGCCTTGGCTTTTACTGTATTGACAGATAGCAAGCAGAGAGCGGAAATATGGACCAAATGGCCGACGATTCCAGCAGCCTCAGTGGCGAGGCACTGGCTTCGTATGCTATATGCACGATATGCCATCAGATATGTATGTTTCTTTTGTATGTTTCTTTAACAGAAAAGGTGCAGGCTCCTGCAGTGACACCCTCCTCCCCCCCCCCCCCCCCAAGTCTTCACAATCATTTTACATGAAGGGCGAACCTACATGTACAAGCAGGATAGCTGTGTTTAAGGTGCCATTATCATATCTGCTAGCACACATACGGTACAGTTGTAGGCTTCCTAGTAAATTCATGAATTCTTGCACAGGTGTGTGAATTAAGCTGGGTGCCTGGGCGTGGTCTACAAATGATACAAATAATGATGTATCATATTCAAAAGTAATCTCCACTTTGTTTCTCTTGCAGCATTGCGGCCTACACCTGGGAAAATACTGTTCTGCTCACCATAATGCTAGGGGGGGGGGGTGTACCTATTCGTGGGTACTAGAAGATCCTGCCCCATCTTAGACCAAGTTGGAGTTGATGCATTGGTTTTGCATGTTGTTTTGCTCACACAGATTTATACAGCACAGTCAGCCACAGAGTCTGAGCCTATTTATAAAGACACATGTACCTGTGCAGTGGTCCCAGCATCAGATTTCATTACAGAATCTCTACTTTGAGCCTCTTTATGTATGAATCACAGCCTGTTGGCTCTTTAAACATGTCCAAAATGATTTATGCATAGCTTTACACACCACTTTCATAGTTGAAACTGATCGTATTTAAGTATAGGAAGCACATTATGCAGGGACCACTGTACATATGTCACTGTTCATGTACATGTAGGCATCGTTGTTTAGACTAAAATACATGTGTCCTTGTAATTCCAGCAAAATTTGACAGCACTAGTGAAAAGAAAATCAGAAAAAAAAAATGCTAAGTGATTCAATGTTCAGACTGGGGCCTTGCATACTAACTGACCATTCTTCAATGGTCTGGTATCTTTGTTTTTCCTTGCAGATGTACAGCTACCCACTGAGCTTTGGTTTAGTGCATCCGCACCAAAGTCAAGAGTTCCTCTGGACCAGCCCTTATCCAGATTTCATGGTAAACGCTCACCGTTTCACCCCAGTCACGATTCATTTTCCGCCAAATATCCCGCTTTGACCTTGACCTTGACCTCTGACCTTGACCTTTCCAAGTTTACACGAGTGCATTCTGCATGAATGAGGGACAGTATCACCTCAACCCTAACCCCCCACCCACCCGAATAATTTACACAAGTTTGTTTCTTTTTTTCTTATCCATGTGGTCAAAGCCTTTTAATATAATACTTAAGGACTTGGAACCTTATTGCTTGAACATGTGGAATGTACATGTAAATACATGTATTGTGGAAAATGTGAGTGTTTGTGAAAAAAAAATACATTGTGTTTGCTTTTTAAATTGCTTTTTTTTTTTCTTAAAAATTTGTTGTTCTTTTTCCATTTCAGAAGTTTGTTTGTTTTGCAGTTATTTGTATATATATTGGATTAATACAGCTAATTTTCAAGAAACACGGTAACGACGCTTATTTGATCGAATCCTTTTTCAAATAATTCACTTTTAACATTGTGTGTCTTCATTCCCAACACCACCTCAGCGCACATTCATAATTTGTACTGTTTCTTACACTAGACAAAGGGATAAAAATTGTTGGTAGTAATATGAATGATTTCGGTGATTTGGTCACAAGTTTTACTATGAAAATACATGTGGCTTACTTAGGGACAAAAATTTTTAATACATGCAGGTAACTGACCATCTTTTTCAGTCACTTAGTTGCAAGACATATCAAAAATTAGAGAAATTGTACATTTAGTGACACATATGTAAATAACAATATTAAAGTAAAAATTAATATGAATAAGACCTTCCAGAATGTTCTGTACATGTTGGTATGTACAAATATAGGCACATTTACCCCCCTGTTGCCACCCCTGCCACGCCAATACACACAAAGAAATATACCCCCCCCCCCCTTCCCACATATTAACAAGACCTGATACAATGGATTTTGCCAGCTAACAATTTTAAATTCCAATGAGTAAACAAAGAAAAAGAGGGCCCAAAACTTTGGGTACAGGTGCATGCGGATTAGTGTTAAAATTTACCATTTGTATAATGAAAACCTGCTTTGCTTATAGTTACACATGCCTAATTTATCCATAAACAATAACCTAACAAAGCCTAATTTAATGCATGCCTGGCTTGAAAGCAAAAATTGACCAATGCAACACCCAGTGGGCTTGAGTTCTTGGAAATGCTTAAGTTCTGACTTATATGTCAAATTCTTAGCCGATCTACATTGCTCTGATTGGTGACTTAAAGTCAGAATTTAATTAGACTTACCGTATATGTCCTTATATAGAAGCGCAGCTCCCTAATAGACGCACAAGCCCATCCAGCAACAAACATACCACATCAAATTCACACCAAATGTGTGATAAAACATTGAAAGATCATCAAGAAACAGTAAACTTTGAGTGATATCCTGGTCCGTTTGACTGCCGCACATTGCAAATCACCACTTCCTTGTAAACAATGGTCCACATACTTCCTGTTTACCATAGATATATGCGTATTATAGGTACCGAACGACAGGCTTTATCATTGAAATTAATAGACGCGCACCCAAGCCCTTGCACTTGCGCACTGCGCTTCTATTATTAGAACATATACGGTAAGTATTGTTTTGAGAACTCCAGCCCTACTTCTGTATTTCAGGAAACCAAATGAGACCTCACGTTATCATCGGTTGATCCTGGCAGCCACATGGCTGGAGCCTTATGCCTCTGTCTGCGGTCAAACATGACCACAGTGAACTGAAATATACATAATGTTGTACATAACAGCATTGTCTTATTCTCTTCTCAATATTCTTCATTTTCTAGGACTACACACATGTGTTAGCCAGACCACAGGTCATGGCGGACTATAAACAGTTCACTTGGACCAATGTTAGGCTCGATCCAATGGTACAGTATTAGAACTCCAGCCATCGGACATTGAATTCAAGTCCCCCGTTATTATCGTATCAGTGGTTGTATTACTGATCCCCATTACCGGACCTTGTAGCTCTCTGGATTGTCGCAGGGTGTTTAGTTGTGTAGTGTTGGAGAGATGTTGAGTGATATTTATGATGTGAAATATACATGTAGTTCAGTGCATAGAGATATATTAGACATGTCTACATGTAATGTCAAATGAAAATCTCGTCCTAGGTACTAAATACTAATAAATCAGTTTGGTTGGATACTCTGGTCTTTTGAGGATATATATATGCAAGATTATATAAGATTTAACAGTTACATGTACCAGTACCTACAATGTATTAAGAACTTAAATCCATGCTGGCAGTGTTGATATACATGTACATATATTGTAAAACCAATCTGTAGCAAATTAAATCTATGTTAGAACCTGAAAAAGTAATGCTTTGAATATCATTGTCGGAAGCTAATATTTCGGGGTGTCTTCTTACCTGTTAATTAGTTTGGCACACAAATATTTTTTTTTGCAAAGTACGTGTACCTGTACTTTAGTTCTGAATTCCCTATTTGCATTTTGCAAGGCAATAGAAATTCTGACCGCTGATAATTTTCAATCTACTGCAAAAGACCAGAATGTCCTGAAACTGCTAGACTGTTCTGTTGTCAGGGAGGGGATGCGTGTATCATTGTGTTTGCTGTTCCCTGACACACTGTATGTGGATCACGATGTTCAGCCTTAAGTTTGAGAGATCTATGCGGTTATCTTGTGTACTAATCACTTAGCACTGCAGTACTAATCACTGCAGACTTAACACATATGTACACACACTCATACACAAACTCAGAGTACAGCCATTGTGTACAGATACTAAGGTACAGTGGTCCTTCTCTTAAAGGACACCCTCCAAAAATTCTTTGCAGCAAGTACGTACATGTAATACCGGTACTCCCTCTCACCAAAGGACACCTCTCTAATAAGGACAGAATTGTTTGGCAGAAGGAGTGTCTTTATTAGAGGGGGAATCTGTACTATAATTGGTACTGCTTCAAAGCAAATGAAATACACTGGATCTCCGCTATTAAGACCACTCCAGGTCAAGACTGAGTTGGTCTTAATTGCGGGTGGCCTTAATAATGAAACAATATAATACTCATGGGTAGTGCTTGCTGGACTAATAAGTAGTCCCAGTTTTAGTGGTCTTATTTTGGGTGGGGGGGGTTTGCGGTTCCAGGCTTTAAAACTAGAGTTTCACTGCACATGTGTGCCATACTCAGAACTCAGAAAGCATCTTATGTTCCTGTAATGCAAACACGATCTGCAGAACTAAATGTTGTCACACTGTTACCCTGGTTACAACAAGACTGACTGGTGCTCCCTTCATGAGCTCGCTGTAACAATTAGACAATATTGGATCTCTCTTTTCGTCACTACCCTTGAAGCATGCCTGACTGTATCATGGCCAAAAGCTCGGGATGAGCTACGATATCCAGTCTCGGCTACGGTTAAACTTCATGTTACCCTCAGTCGATAATCAGTCCATTGTTAGGTCACCATTTGTGATATTAGCAGTCCCCATTGTGATATAGGAGTCCTTTTTCTGTGCTTCATAACTATGTGATAACTAGCCTACATGTACATGTGGTTTACATGTATATCTCTCAGGTGATAGTAATCTGTTCTGTGACAATTTTCTGCACTACACCTGTTTACACTGTGCCATGCATGTGCAGCGTTGCACAGGGTGTCATCCTTGACTTTGAGGGTTAATCCTTCTCTACCTTTCCAGTTTGGTCCCATGTGATTATAATACATGACTGTAATGCTGATCTTATTTAATTTATGTAATACTGGTACTCCTCCAACAGACACTTTGGGTCGTAGTCTTGGTTTAGTTCTGTGATGTAGTCCTATTGCACAGTAGCAGGACATCTGAGGATCATGTAAATTGGACATTTTCAATGCTTGGAATCATAAACCTTCTACCGGTAAAACACATTTAGGTCTCCACATGGATCGAAATAATTTATGCTATGTCACACGTCATTTTTTCCCTATGTCACCATGTCACTTTTTACAAGACCTTGACATCACTTTCTACAGTTTTTATAAAAGCCCACATCTGATTTCTACAACTTTTAAAGTGGCCGTGTCGCACTTCGTTCTTTACCCATGTGGAGCCCTACATTTCTACTTACAGACAGAAAAATTTGGGTATACATGTAAATAGTGCAGTCTTCAATCAGTTGTGCTTAGGCTAATTCCATGTAAAGGCATCAAGTTCTTTTCTGAAAATTTATTAAAACAAAAATAATCAGCTAACAGTATGTACCGGTAACAGTAATTATGCTAGCTTAGCTATCGGAGACTATTCTTCTATATAATAGTGTGTTTCTAAATGGGACTAACTTAAATTACCTGCATCTGTCTTTACATTTTATGTTTTAAAGTGATAATGAACGTCAGTGGTTAAATTTCCACCTGCTTGTTTTGTGTTACTGCGGTCATCTTATTCTTCAGTAGCTTTGTGTACATGTACCGGTACATAGACATGTACATGTCAGTTTTTATGGTTTTATAACAAATGTAGCTGTTTCACAGGTTATGTGTGCCATCCACATTAAGCCTAATTAACTTATTGCAGTGCACACTAAACCCATAGATTCATGAGATAGTTTAGTCAATGAACATTCTTCTGGTAGCACTGTTTAGCAGGTGGGGAAAACACTATTGCTGTCTGAATCACTACTCCATGCAGTCACAGAAAATCACATCTCCCTGGTCATACTCGATGTAAAGTATTCCTTTGCCCTTGATTACATGTACATTGTACACTGGAGCTTAGGCTACTAAAGCTGTTGAGCTTGTCCTAGTTTGGATGACTACCATGCTATGCAACAGAAAATTGTTACGTCAGGTCTGATCTCAAATAATATATCTTTCAGCTTGGCTTTGTGGCCTACAAACTTTACAAATCTCAGTTCTTAAATGTGCCAACGGTAATATGTTATTTTTCGGTAGATACCAAAAAATCTGTGACTGTATGCATGGTATACTTTGGAGAAATTTTAATAACCTACCACATCTTTCAACTTGGCTTAATTGACACATCAATTCTAATTAGCAGTGATACATGTGTACTCACTGGCCATTGGAATTTGAAACAAATACCACGAGGGAGGTGTGATTTTCTCATGCTGAATTTGTTGAACCTGTATTTAAATCCCCTCTAACTATATATATACTCTCTTTCTCTCTCTTGTGATCTTTCAATCACTTTCCCTTCCTTCCTTCCTTATCTTTCTAGCACAAACAAGTAAGTCTTACAAAATGAGAAAATGAATAATAGTACATGTAGATACGCAACAACAAATATCTTCAGGTAATTAGTTATTGTAGTTATGTAATACTATATAATACATGTATATATGCACTAGTGATAACCCTGGATGGAAATTTTTAAGCAATTGGTGTGTTTGGAATTTTTATGCACATTACACAGTAACACATACGCTATATGTACTCTTTTCTTTATTTTCCATCTTTTTTTAGCTCTGCTTTACATAGTGAACAGATCTTTTTTTTTTTCGCAATTTACATGGTTACCAAGTAAATGTAGTATACCTGTCTTTATCATACAATTTTTATAGCTTTTTGAGCACTTTGTGTGAAGAATATTTTATTATATTTGCACATACATAGATCTATATATTTAGGAGTTGAATTATTTGATGTTAGTGAGGTAGAATTGTGTACCAGTAACCACACAGACTGTATTTGAGAAGATAGTGGACTTACATACTTGTATGTTCTCAGTAGAGATATAAGATATATTACTGATAGTGAAAGATATTCTTGTAAAAGTTAGAAATTAGTCATTTCTATAGGGCCAATTCAACCAAGTGTTAACATTGGCGCTTAATTGCTGTACAACAGTCACTTCAGATGTGAGCAAGATTAGTGACTTTATTTTAAAACATACCAAAACACCATATGTCTTCTGGTCCCTCTTAAATACCGATATCCCATAACCGTATCCAGGTATACATGCACATGTATATTCCAAAGTTTTGTATACACACATGTAGTTATACATGTATGTGTATATCTGGGTACAGTTAAAATATTGTACATATATCTTTTGTACATTGTTTTGTGTAATGTATTTCTGTTCCAGAGACATTTACAATCTATTGTACATATACTGTGCCTTATATGTATCCAAGTATTTAATATTATGTACACTCCAATTTCAGCCTGTAATATCATTAAAATTTTGGCTCTTAGACACCTGCGTGTTTTTATGAAATGATTCCTCCAAAATGTCCAAAAACACATATTCCTACTTTACTTTGTTGGGGCAGTTTTATATGTGCATGCATATGTTGAGCTTTGATCATGTTGATGTGTGGGCCTTATGTACATGTTGCTGTGTTTTTGTTTACAACGCTGTAAATTTTTGACATTCAAACTAGCCCATTCATGAATATTTTAGACTATACCTACAGCACTGATACATGACTGTACAACTGGACGTTTAATCTTTAGTCAAGTCACAATTTTTTTAGCATTTACATTTTTTTTGTGCCAGATATTTGTGTAACCTAACCTCTAAAGTATTTGGTTTACCCGGTATGCGATTGTTAGAATTTTTTGTAGCATTGATAATTTTTATGAAGTTATTTAATACTTTGTAATGAAAATCACACTTTAAATGCTAAACAGTTAATGCATGAATTGGGTCAAGTTTTGGAATTCCTGCTTCATTCAACACATGTATGAAATACCGTAGATCTAACATGTCTAGCATAGAATGTAAATAGCATACATGTGTTTGTACTTGTATACATGTATTATTAGATCCTTCAACATCCATTTAATTGGTATTGTTTACACCTATCACTACATGGTCTTGGAAAACAGGTGCGATATAGCTTAATCATCCTTTGTAAACTTTAAGCATCCCAACTGCCGATACAACACCTGAGGACTCATGGACTTGCCAATATTACGTTGAAATAGTTCAGTACCTATGATACTTGTGATACAGATTTTATAAAAATGACATGTGGTCATAAAGTACATGTACTTTGAAAGACAAGTCAAATTAGCCATTAAACTCGCTCAAGTGGAGTAAACTACAACTTAAATGTACTTATCATACCATACAAACCTTGGTGCACTACATGTATACATGGTACTTTGCCAGTTTGTTATCAGAACTCGGTTTCAGCAATACAGGTACAAATGTAGCTCATTTAAGTACATGCACAGCATTATTTTCAATATGGTACTTCTTCCTTGTAATGTACATGTGCACTTCCTCATATCAGGTATCACATACTTTACCAATGTGCTTCAACAAATTGTAATCATGCAGAAGACAGGTTTTCTTGGTACCAATATTAACTCCTCATCACTACAACCAAGGGGTTCTACAATGTACATGTACTGAAACAAAACCTGTTGACCTAACATTTCTGCATATAAGTCTCATAATATCCTTCAACTATATGTTAAAAATGCACTTGTGTAAAGCATTGTGTAATGTACTGTGTGAATATACCAATGTAATTTAGCATATTTATTGTAAAATTAAAAAGATTCATTCACCTTTTCAATAATAGTAAATCATGCTATTAAGTTGTATATATAATACCGGTCATACTCAAAGTACAATGATAACATTTATGACATGAAGCCTTATCTTTTATATAGCCCATAAACATGATGAACTGAGCCATATCATGGGCCATGAAAGTGTTTTGAACGCGTTCCATGGGGGCATACATGTCACTCTGCCTGAGCGCTCGAACCATTCGCCCACCGGTCAGGAATACATGCATCTCCTGAACAATGCTGAAGCAGTAGTCTAAATTTTGTTTGACGGCTTATCTTCACATCTGTTCAAATTAAATTGTACATTGTATTCGCACATTCGTGCATTATATTGAGGAAGTACATATACATGTACGCTGTTCTAGATACATGAAATATAAACCCTATGTATAGTATTACATAATAATTCTATGTACTTTTTTTTTCTATTTCCGGTATCTGCCTGTAGGGCCTTGGTATGATGACCACAGTGACCATGCCGGTGTACAACAGGAGTTCCGAGGCTGTAAGTTGAAGATTGCAAATGAACATTACACCTTGCAACCCCGAATAATCGGTTGCAGACAAACCTTCAAAATACATGTGCAGACATACTGGAGCCTCAAAATTAAGACTTAGTACCTCTGGGAATGTTGTGCACTGGTCTTAATTTGATAATTTAATCCTCTTTTTAACATGAGCTGCATCTCACATAGCCGGGAAACGTGGCTCCTCTAGTCGGTTTACTGGTTTTTCACACCTTCTGACTTGATCTGGCATGATAATACAGCAAGCCATGTCATCTGTCAGGTCAAGTCAGAAGGTATGAAAAATGAGTAAAACGGCTTGAGGAGCCAGGTTTTCCGGCTACATCTCACACTTCATGTAGTGTGTGCACTGCATAAATGGTCACTGGACTCCTATCTTTGGTAATAGTTAAATGATACACCATTTATACAGGCCTGCATTTCAGTTACCTTATATTTTCAGAACAATCAAACCATCTTGGGAGTGATGGGAACGGATATTACTATTGCCGAGCTGGAGCAGTTTATAGAACACAGAAAGGTAAAGGAGTCTGTTACAGTCAGGTGGAACCTCAAAATTGAAACCACCCCCAGTCAATGACAAAAGTGCTGAGCCTCTTAATTCCTCGGCAGTCTTAATTATGTTAATCCTGAAAGCAAAACACTTGTAGACCTGGGAGTGAATCTTTTTAGACTCTGGAAACATAATTTGTTGCCATCCCCTGACGAAGGCAGAGAGATTCTGCTGAAAATTCGAGAATTTTTCCACCATAATCTTGACTATGTGCGTAGAATGTGTGATCAGAAACTTGTAGAACTGGTTTGTAAGTTTTGCTCGAGTGATACGTAGTCTACATTCTTGCATGGTCATAAGTCATATACATGTACTTGAGATGGGCAGTGTGCTGCTGTACTTGAGAAAGATGGGCAGGGTTCTCCTGTACTTGAAAAAAGATGGGCAGGGTTCTCCTGTACTTGAAAAAGATGGGCAGGGTTCTTCAGTACGTTAAATAACAAGGCCATGCTACTCAAACACGTGGTAAACTATGGTGGGGTTGTTGTCTAGAGTAAAATGGTGGGGGGGGGTCTTCTGG
>JAAUYG010183340.1_pt1 | contig 11617 bp, 13 predicted proteins | sample 7278091 | NCBI WGS metagenome assembly JAAUYG01 (sample SAMN14350201, study PRJNA611818) | marine sediment metagenome | isolation source: surface marine sediment (0.6m) | place: French Polynesia: Moorea | collected 2018-08 | reverse complement strand
TCAAGTTCAGTTTGGGGTCATTCGGTGCATTTCTGATTTTTGCCGATCTTGTACATGTTGTATCTCGGAAACGACTATTCGTGGTGCGAAACGGACCAAAATTTGGGCCTGTGAGGGGTAAGATTTTAGTGTATATTGAGTACTTTTGACTAAAAAGTCTTCAAGTTCAGTTGGGGGTCATTCGGTGCGTTTCTCATTTTCACCGACCTTGTATATGTTATATCACGGAAATGGCTATCGTAGTCCTAAGTTTTTACATTTCTTGTATTCTTTAACTAGCAAGTGACCTAGCAGAGCGTCAAGGCCCCTGGGCCTCTTGTTTTGGATAATACATGTATTGTAACATTCTTTTCTTTTTTTATTATTTTAACATAATGCTGACTTAAAAATGTAGAAAAAACATTCGCTAAACATTAGCTAAACGTTCTTTATTTTTCAGCATTTTAGTCTTTCAGCATGGAAACAAGATGTACACATGCAGATATATAGGAAGCTGATGTTGGCATTCATCATGATCAATGCACTTATGTTTCTTGCACTTATTCTTTGTTGCTAACCTTAATTGATGAAATAAACTGAAGTTCACACCACTCATCCACCCCACCTCTCCACCACCCCCAACCCACAAACATATATGTAGGTACACACGTACCTGGTCTTCCGTGAGGAGGACTAGGCGAGTGATGATGACGTTGATAGCATTTCCAAGGCTAGCTTCATGGTAAAGGTTGGCGACCTGACCTCAACATAACAACAAGGGACTACATAAGGAAATACCTCTGTAATCAGCACATACACATGTCAAAGAACAGGCATGCATACCAATTATCTGTAACTTGATTAACAGTCTTGGTTAATTATTATGTCCACTTACTGATACAGTAGTCCCCCTCTAATAAAGCCACTCTATTTTCCAAGAAATTATGGCCATATTAGAGAGGTGACCGTCAGCGAGAGGGAGACGTACATATGCAAAATGCATTCATAGTAGCAGTGGCAAAAATGTGGCCACATTAGAGAGAGCGGCCTCTGTTGAGACTGGCCACTAAGAGAGGGACCACTACACAGAAGTTTTGACCTTATATTGTACCGTTGTGTCTGAAAATATCACTAACAAGAGGCCCAGGGCCTTGATCTTTGCTTTACCTTTTGCCTAATCAAATCGAGATTAAAAAAGTTATGGCTAATGGCAATGCACATGTAGCTGAGATGGACTTATCTTCAAAGGTGCCGTAAAATTTGTAAAATGAGGTAGATTGCCCAAAAGCAATAGCCTGTATTCCCCCCCAGTCACCATACTTTGAAGGTTGAAATTGGTGATTGCAATTGGTTGAAACCTAGGGGAGTAGTCACCTTTTGAAAATCCTACCATTGGAAATTTTGCAAAGTGCACCAAATGAGCCCAAACTCATAGAATCAGACATGAAATGTACCACAATATAAAGTTCCTTGACCACAAGTCCCAAATTTTCATCCATTTAGCCCAAAGATCAATCAAGATCTTGCACAGTTTAGGATTTTCCCCATTGACTCCAAGGCTAAATTTCAACTTGACACCAAATTTTAAAACTTGGTCGACCAAGAAAAGTAATAGACTATATTCCCCCATTAAGCAATGCCCTCGATCATGAAGTTTATAATTGGCTGAGATCGGATGAAAACAGTAGTAGTTAGCATTTTGAACTTTCAAAAAAAAAAATAAATAAAAAAATAAAAGTGGCAATAAATTTTTTAAACTTTCAGATTACCAAAAAGTAATAGCACGTACATGTAATTACCCCAGATTACCATACTTTCCATAAAGTTTGGCACCACCGCACTATGCTGACAGTTAAGCAGATCGAGCTAAAATTAAATGTACAACATACGTATGTGCCAATTTTTTTCAGGAAAATACAGTGAAACCTGCAATTTCCCCCCCCCTCCCCACCTCCATTTAAGAACTCCTGCTATTTTAAGATAAGACATCAGTAACACTACTCTTATATTTTCAGTATACATACATACATGTACATACATACATACATACATACATATATCCCTCCATTTTGAGACCACCATCAATTCAAGAACATATATTTCTGCCTGAAAAGGTTGTGTTAAAAGCAGGCTACCACTTTTGTTTTAATTGACTTGAGAAAACAGGTATATTTACTTATAATTGGTAATCCCAGGGGTGTACTGCATGGGTGTGGTCATGGCAACCAAACATGAGCTCTTAAATTTTCGGAGTCCCTACAACGCACTAATATCCCTAACGTCCTTGTTCCGATAATCCCCCTCGCACACAAACACCATCTCTCAAACTACTCTAGGTAATGGAATATATATTTTCTGTCTGCTGGAGACTACGGCAGCACCTTTGAAGTGTGGAGCTTACATACCCAGAAGGGCGGTAGTGGCGCAAGGTTGACATCACAGGTGAGGAGCCCGGCTCTATCTCCGCCACTCTGTGGTGCTAGACTGTCAGATAAGATAGACCCGCCTCCAGGCGATTGAAAATTCTTAAGTCTTAGTTTTGACTTAAGCAAAAATTTTAACCAATCATTCTGCTCTTGATTTTCACTCAATCTTTCACTTGGACATGCAACGTTGAATTTGCCACTTGCAAAGTGCCAATTTTTTTTTTTTTTTTTTACTTAAGATCCAATTTAGATTTTAGTGTTTTTAGAAGGCTAGCCCTGGGGTATCTCTGTGTGCGGGAGAAAACCTGGTCCTGGGTGTGTTCAACCAGTCAGCTATTCAGACCTGTTAAAATGTGGAAACACATTCTCACCAGTCTCAAAATGAACCCTTTCTCTGCAGTCAGAGAACTCCTGTATTACTACAAATATTGTACACTACCTGTACTTATAGATTGTTCAGGACATAGTATTACCAAAGCAATACCCCAACTACATATATCAAGACTAGAGTACCAATACACTGCCACAATAAAGCAATTTCATTATTTTTTATATTTGCTGATTAATAGTATTGCCAGTATATCGATGTTTGCTGAGCTAGCCCTTATAATGTTTTCTTGGTTCTTACAGCTAACAGATATCTGTTCTTTTAGCCACAGATAAATTTGCTTGAGCCATGAAATAAAGGCATGTGTGTCAAACAATATTAAATTTAGATTAATAATTTAGATCCAAAGATTCCAAATAGAGATACATGCATGTATTTGGATTAAAGGCATGTGAACTATCTAAATAACTTCATGTATTGACAGCCAACCTGTATAGATGTGTAGAGTGAAGGGCAGAAAAGTAGCTGTGTATTTCAAATCTTAAGGTGACCTTAAAGATTTCAAATTACAAATCTTAGAAATGCTACCTGCAGATCTGGAACAGGTAAACTCAACCACTGCGGGCCATGATACTGGAGGGACATAGAAGGCTTCTGGATTCACCAACTACAGACCCCCTGGGTACAGACCTCTACACCAAAGGGTATCAATATACATATATACATGAACTTTTCAGATGTTGCCCTCTTTATCTCTATAGATGTGTAGTTTGACCGATGTACGCATACATTGTGGGTATTGAAAAAATACTAAAGGCTTTATAGCCACTGTGGCTAAAAGAAAAAACAAATCTTTCAGTCACATGGGAACTCTTTTAGCATTTGTGGCTATATATGTGCATGATGTGGCTATAAGAGGTAGCACTAGAGATATGCTTTAGTGTTATAATACAATGAGCTCCCACATTTGAGTCAACCCCTTAATACATGTAAACACCACATTCAATCATCTTTGAACAACTGTGTACCATAGTCTCATAAGGAAGGAGTATTTTGTTGCAACCTATTATGGGAGACTAATAAAGAAGAAGAAGAAGAAGAAGAAGAAGAAGAAGAAGAAGAAGAAGAACAAGAAGAACAAGAACAAGAACAAGAAGAAGAACAACAAGAACAAGAAGATAAAGAATAATAGAAAGAATAAGAAGAAGAAATGTATTTAGATTTTATATACATGTATCGAGCTCAAAGCACTAATGCCACTGGCAGACCTGTTCCAGCCATTAACCTACTCAACTCTCTGGGAGCATGACACCCGCATACATGCTTCAAGGCAGCACAGGTAATTCAAGCATAATTAACATGTCTGTCACCAGGTACTCATTTATGGCTGAGTGAACCGAGGCACATCTGTCGTCCATAGCCCATGTGGGGATGGTTTTTAATGAACCACCTACCCTACTCTGGTCTCGAACCCATGATCCTTTGATTGGGAGTTCTATGCACTAACCTTTCAGCCATTGACTTTAAGTGTGAAGGTTGACTATACATATATAATCAACCAAGCTTTGACAACAGCACTTACAATATTCATAACGGTGAGTACGTAGGGTTCAATCTCGTCTTTGCCATGATATTCCATCATCTTCTTGTCCACCACCACCAAGGTCTCCACATATTTTTCGGTGCTGACGGATCGGCGTTGTCGCCGTCGCCCATGGTGTGGGACGCTTTTCCGCCATTTGTCCTTGTGAAATCTGTCACCACGACTACGGTGCTTGAGAATGTCATTGAAAGACGACGGCGTGCCAGGAAACCACCAGTGTGGAGCCAGGTCACTGCTGGAATCTGGAGATAATATATATATATAGATCGACAGAAAGATCCTCTAGGCCCATAACTTAAAATGTTGAATTAATACTGTATGTGAAAAGTAAAGATAATGCAAGTGACCTATTGAAACCCTGGGCCAGTTCTGTTGGGTATAATATGCAAATGTATATGAAAACAATATATGTTTGTGTGTTATCAAATATACCTCCATAAACTTCATTCTAAAAATATTATATTTTTCCCTTTGTCCCAGACACACAACCTCTTTTATCACTACACGTACCGGCAAACATTAGGTATCCAGTTTAGGTATGAATTTAATTAATAGTCCCATACTTCTGGTCTCACCTTGCACCCCACAGTCTGTCTCCTTGTATTTGGATTTAATCGCTGACCGTTTGTACACGACGTGATACTGGCCCGCCCCCTGCTGGTTGGGTTCTGTCTGGTTCCACAGCGGCTCCACAAAGAAGTCTTCCTCTGCCGTGGCAAACATCCCTTGCTGCAAAAATAAAACAGCCATTTATAGATTGGTATAGTAGGGGGTGATCGCATTAGGAGCTTGAATGATTAATCAAAACTATTTGGCAATAGCATAAGAAATGAAAAGGGAAAGACTCTACACTGCTTTTTTCTTGAAAATACCGTAGTCCCTCTCTCAGTGGCCACTCTCAAGTCTCAACAGAGGCCACCCTTTCTAATAACGCCATAAATGTTTCTGCTACTACTATCAATGTATTCACTTCTCCCCCTCACCAAAGGCCACCTCTCTAATGTGGCCACAGCTTCTTGACAAATAGGGTGGGCTTATTAGAGAGGGACTACTGTAGACAATGGTGTGATTTGAAGCCACATGAGTTCTCAGTTATGCAGTGGAATGATTATGTAATGCAAGGGTCTGATGATGAGGGATGAGTTTTAAGCTATATCGGCCGCCAAGGTCGGGGTCTGTATGTACTAGTAAAACTGATACACCAGAGAAAACGCTATTTAAAGGTATGACTTCTAGCACATTCAGAGGTGATTGTGTTACAGAGAAGAAGAAGAAGAAGAAGAAGAAGAAGAAGAAGAAGAAGAAGAAGAAGAAGAAGAAGAAGAAGCAGCCAGAGTTTGCAAATTTCAAAATTTCACTGAGGAATATCAATGGAAATCATCTTGAAAAAATCCAGGATAAAGAGACGACGTTCCCAGCTCAAATACACATTCTGATAGTGTTGAGCAATGGGAACCTTGCTGAACACTATCAGAAAGTGTACAGTATTTGAGCTGGGGAACGTCGTCCCTGGCTAAAGTCAACAATTTATGCCCACACATTGCCTGAGTGAAAACTGTAAAGCTCTCGTGCTTTGCCTTCTGGGCAGCTGGGAGGTTTACTGTAATTGAGTTGCTGGGCTGTGGATGGTACATATACAACAACTATATCGCCTGATTCCAGTTTCCCATCGGTCACGTTTCGACAACCGATTTCATCAGCACTCCCACCTTCTGTCATCTTTTGACGGACAAAAACGTCCGTTGAGACACTTTACGTGTTGGTTGTAACTCGTGGAATGGCTGAAAAAACAGACATGAAAATGTTCTGCTCCACCCAGTTCCAACCCCCAAAATGCGAGGCGATACAGCCCACCTGTCCTGCTGGCTTCCCCATTCACCTAGAGCTTGTCAAGATATCTGCCAGTGCCCAGTAAGTGTATAACCGTTCTATTCCTGTGCCGTGCAAACGCATAAATAATACTGTTATATCGAACCCTGTGTCTGGCGTCCAACTCATGTTTACACTTTTATAATTCTAACTTCAAAGCCAACATGAAACATGGTTTAACTTGCTGAAGTATTGTTTTACCTTGCTGTAAACTGCTAATCGCTACTGCATGTATATGCTTTTACAATCACCCGTCTCCGACAGCTGAATAGTTTTGCCATTTTTAGCTCTGATTGACTGTGTTAGCAGGTTAGCAGTGCTAAGGCCGTCACGCGGGCGTCCGTCGTTCGTTCGTAAAAGTCTTTTTCTCAGAAACCATATCACCATATCTCAAGACCATTATTCCCATTTTTCAAAATTTTGGATTTTTAAATTTTAACGATTTTCTTTTTCGTTTTCGTTAAATTGGACCCCACAGGAGTTAAAATTTCAAAATGCTACTCCCATAGTTTTGATTCTTTTTCAAGCAAACTTTTTCAAATACTTTTTAAAATATTCCCTGTGGTAGTCCTCACAAAAGCTACTTCCTGGCATTTTGAAATTTCGAATTTAAAAGTTTTAAAGATTGAAATTTTTGTTAACATATATGGGACCATATGGGAGTGAAAATTTCAAATTGCGTCTCCTCATACAGTTCTTTTTCAACCAAACTTTTTCTGAATGTTCTTTGTCACTGTCCTCACAAAAAGCTACACTGTAGAAAATTCTGAAAATTCATTTTTTTAAAGATTGAAATTTAAAATTGTGGCCTATGGGAAAGATTTCAAAATGCTACTCCTCGTACAGTTATGATTCTTTTCAACCAACCTTTTTCTGACTGGTCCCTGTATCAGTCCTCTTAAAAGTTACCTCCTTGGATTTTGAAATTTCAAATTTAATTTAAAAAAAAAAATAGATTGAAATTATTATTGTGGCCATGGAGAAATGAAAAATTGCCAAAATCTGGAAAATGAAATGGAGTGAAATTTGGGACGGGTAATTATAATGTGTATATGGTGTACCTTTGACCTTTTAGTGTTTAAGGTAATTTTGGGGGTCATTCGACACATTTGTCTCAAAATGAACTGTGACTCGCAAGTGGCTGGCCATAGAATGACACGGAGTGAAATCTGGAACTCATGGGTAGCTGTATACTAAGTATGTGGGGGTACTGGGGTATGTGTCTGAAAATGGCGTCACTTTCGTTTCTGGAATCGGCTATATGAGAGAATGGCACTTTGAAATTTTATTTAACAAGGCAAAAAAACTGGAGCAGTTTAAATCTTAATATATAGAAATCGTTGATTGTGGAGTGACATAGATGTATGTAAATCAATTTGCATCAGCAACATTTCCATTAGGCATGAAACTTAACTGGGTGTCGTATGGCAAGTGGTTAAGCGCCACAAGCAGATCTACAAGGCCCATGGACCTCTTGTTAGCCCTGCTTTGAGGCATTTTCATGGCTCGGTCCGTATGTAATACCCGTTTTCTCGGAACAAACCTTAAAAGGAATTAATGATAAATTTGGGGTAAAAAATATCTATCATCCACATCCCCGGATTATAATTTTTTTTTGTTTGTTTGCTTTTCCAATTTTATTTTTTATGATTTATTTTCGTTTTCTTTAGCATGGGACCATATGAGAGGGAAAAAATTCAAACGACATCGCACCTGAAACCACAAGACACATTCATTCCCCAAAATTCATGTATACTAGCTTATACTCCTAGGAGGGGTCTCTACCAATGTTGCTCAGAGAGTTGTGAAATTTCAAATTTGGATTTTTCACAATTTTTTTTCGTTCTCGTCAGAGTGAAAGATCCAAACGACATCTCCTCTGAAAATGCACACTGCTTTATTCACTCCTCAAAATTCATGTACACTCCCTCCGGGTGTGGGGTGGGGGTGTTCGTCTCTATCAAAGTTGTTAAAAGACTTGGTAAAATGTCAAATTCTGATCTTTGACATTTTTAGTAGTATTTTTGCCACTTTAACATAGTAGTCATTGGGGAATTATTAAATGTACATTATCTTGAAAACTGCTGGTCGCAGAGTGAAACGGACCAAAATTTAGGCCTCATGCAAAAGTATTAAGTGTATACAGAGTACTTTTGACCGTCAAGTGTCCAAAGTAATTCTGAAGTCGTTTGGTGCATTTCCGATTTTTCCGATTTTCATCAACCTTGTACATGTATCTCAAAACGGCTGGGCGTAGAGACAAATGGATCCAAATTTGGGCATCGTGGTACTTACTTAGTGTATATGGGGTACTTTTGACTGTTAAGTATTCAAGGTCAGTCTGAGGTCATCCAGTACATTTCCGATAGTTCCAAGTTTTAACAACCCTGTATCTCGAAAACGGCTGGTGGTAGAGCAAAACAGACACAAACTTGGGCCACGGGGGTACTTGTTAATTTACGTGGGTACCTTTGACTGTGTTAAGTGTTCAAGGTCAGTCTGAGGTCATTCGGTACATTTCCGATATTTATGATTTTCACCAACCTTGCATCTTGAAAACAGCTGGTCATAGAGCGAAACGACCAAACTTTGGGCCTCGGGGGTAAGTATTTACTGTATATAGTTAGTGTAGTTTAGACATTTAAATGTTTAAGGTCATTCTGAGGTCATTCGGTAAATTTCTGATTTTCAACAACTTTGTATCTTGAAAACGGCTGGTCATAGAGTGGAACGGACAAACATTTGGGCCTTGGGGTGAGTACTTGGTGTATAAGGGTACTTTTGATTCTTATGTATTAAAGGACATTGTGGTGTCATTCGGTACTTTCCGATTTTCGACACCCTAATATCTCGAAAATGTTTGGTCGGAGAACAAAACCGACCAAAATTTGTACCTCGGGGTAAGTACTTAGTGTACACAGAGTACGTGAAATTTAAATGTTTAAGGTCATTATGAGGGCATTCAGTGCATTTCTGATTTTCGATTAGTGGCTACAGGGCTGTTAGATATAACCTGAGTTGTTTCTATCTGGCAAGTGATCAAGCAGATATCAAGGCCCATGGGCCTCTTGTTAGCTTCGCTAGTAGGGTAGCTTAGCTAGTGAGACTGGGTGCTTTGCCCATCGTCGGTCGATCGTCTCTGAGTCGTGAGTAAATTTCCTCCCAAACCATTGATCGTATTTGGTTCGATTTTACGATTGGATTTGTGTGATGAATACGCCGGAGATTTTTTTTTAATTTGGTCAACATATGCATTTTCAAATTTGTGAGATTTTTCATTTTCTTTAACCCAAATCATGCGATGTGAAAATTTCAAAACGCTACTTCTCCTGGAAATCACATACGACATTTTCCATACCCCTCCTGAACTTTTATCTCTCAATGTATCATCCCACGCTGCCTTTTAAACTTTTTGCAAATTTAAAGTTTAACGATTTTTTTTTTTTTTTTTGTTATTTTTGTCAACATGGGACTTATGTAATCAAACATTTCAAAAACACTCCTCCTACATATCGCTTCCGAATTCTCTCCTGAAATGTTATCTTTGAGGTCCTCACAGTTTGGGTTTCTCAAATTTTGCAAATTTGATTTGATTTGACGAAACTTTGAAAGTTTACTGTCTATGGGAGAGATTTTAAAAGTGGAGTTAGGCCACATGTTGCTGTTAAACACTAGCAAGAACTTAAAAGTCATATGCTCTTGGAGTAAGCATTCCAACAATATTTATGGAGACCTTTTTGGTCTTAGATTTGTGAACGTCATCTGCTTTTTCGGTGTATATATCTTTCAAATTACCTTTAGCTTGAGAGCCAGGCCAAATTCTGTGTACTCCAGCACTGTTGAATACTAGCTAATGTCAAGGCCCATGGGCCTCTTGTTAGTCCTGGGTTCCTCTGCATTTGTATATAAAATGACTAATGGTTCCCAGTATACAAGGATTTCATATTGGGTTATCATACGGGCAGAGGAACGGTGTTTGTAGGCCAAAGCATAAAGCACGTTTCTTGTGTTTTCGAACAGCAGATTACATCTTCAGTGCAAATGTGACTGTCGGGAACGAAGTGGAGGTTTATGTCTGTACGACAGCCGTACCGACCGACAGTCTAACTCACGGTGATATACTAGACGAAGAAAAGCTATACGATAAAAAGCGCATTTCTGGGAGGCTGTAATTTGTAAACAGAGGGATCGGCACGTGTTCTGGAGTGACAGGAAATGGTGCCACAGACATAATGTTTGGACGCTGTTTTTTTCCTTTCTCCCGTAATATATCCTCTCGAAAGTTTCTTTTTCTTTTAGAGGGCACCGGTCTCCATAGCAACAACTCGGGTCCGGCACTAAGACACTGCTTGTCGACATCCCCCCCCCCCCCCCCTACAACTCTTCCCATACTCTATTACGCCATCATCGCAAAGATATACCGAAGCGATAAAACCCCGTTGGGGATTTTGGCGATATTATTATGACTACACGTCTTTTAACCGGATGTTGGTATCCTTCCATGTCCCGGTCTCATATCCGACGTTTGGAGCTTGTCACTGCCGTTTCGGCTATAGGGGATTCGTGGGTAGGGCTGGGCCGGAGGGGTCGGAACTTGGCACGTTAGAAATTAATAACGCTAAAAGGTACCTGGTACCGAGCGCGGGGAGGATACCAAGGCCGCCAACTACATGTACTCGAGCTTGCTCTCTGCTCATCCAACAAATTACTTTGCTCGGTGATTATGGCGTGTTTTATAACGCCAGACGAGCTTTTTAGAAAGAAAAGAATCGCCGGCTTGTGTTCTGCATGGGGGTTATATGGCACATACGTGCCCCCGGTTCTCGGAGAAGAACTTGGCACCTTCCTTACCAGGTAGCAGGTCTTGGCCCTGGGAGTTAGGGTAGGAGGGAGTTACCATGTTACGGGAGTGGCGGAAGATCAGACGGCCTGGGAGGCCGGCGGCCTGGCCTTGATCCCGAGACTTCTCACGTCCTGCCAGACCAAGGGCGCTCGCTCGCCAAGCACTTGATCCAATGCCTACCTTCATCCGCGCTCCAGACACAATTATATGATGCCGGCAGGTATGCGCGGCGATCATCTGCCAAAACAAAAGCTGTCTTTCCTTGCCCTGCGGGTATCAGTGCGTATATGATGATGTGCGGTATGTTCGCGGTTTGGACAGAGAGCATGCATGGAAATGCTTCTCCCCCTTGTTAGGGTACATCGGGATCCCGCGCTTCCTTCCCTGTCAGTGCCGTGTTTGTCCAGAAATGGCATCTGTTTGTTTTCTTGTGTCTTTTTAACAAAGATTACAAAAATATAACGGCATGGCTCTCGAGTGTTTTAATTAATCTCGACGCTCGCGAGCGCATAGAAATAAAGGCCGTTCGCCCCAAATCCCGCATACATTGTAGGCATTATATTTTATTA
>JAAUYG010161034.1_pt1 | contig 11618 bp, 6 predicted proteins | sample 7278091 | NCBI WGS metagenome assembly JAAUYG01 (sample SAMN14350201, study PRJNA611818) | marine sediment metagenome | isolation source: surface marine sediment (0.6m) | place: French Polynesia: Moorea | collected 2018-08 | reverse complement strand
CTGACATAGTCAAGCAGAGCTAAAAAGTCGCGGATGAATCCACATTGCCTATTATGTAATAAGTCTGCGGGATTGGTGTTGGAAATGCGTCTGATCGTATGGTCACAAGTTAAAATGTCTATTCGGGCATTATTTACATGAGTAATTCTGTGACAATGAAACATAATGCATGTGTTTTCAATAACAACGACTTTGGCTTCTCTGAGGTGTGAATGGAAAACTGGGAATCGTTGAGGACGTGCAGGCGGCAGTTCCTCTCTTGTATAAATATTTGCCCCTCGGGTGTTCGCGTCTTGTAAGGTCGGACTTGGCGGGCTCGAGGGGCGACAACCAGCGACAATAGAGCGCGCTATCATGTGTCAATTACCACACTTGTCGCAGGAGAATTACTGTCGAGTGGGCTGTCTCAAGTCCGTCTGGAGACAACCAAAACGTCGTAAACAGGTGACGCCGCCAATGATTGAAAAGGAGCGAGGAAATTACTGAGCCAACGCCTTCCTTCGTCTAATCGTAAAAAGTCAGGGGGAACCTTATTTCATAATTATATTTTTGCGTGGTATTTGTTCTGGTCTCATATCTTACTGAACGTCACGTATCGGGCAATGTGTACGGCGCAAAACCATTGACACAAAATGGAACACTTTCAGATACACGTGTTTCTGCTTCGTAGACATCTTGACTTTATTATAACCACGAAGTTCATCAGGGAACTTCCTAGTTAAATAACACCAATCACGTATCCAGGGCATGTGCAAATGCGTTTTTAGAAACCGAGCGATTACTGATCGTTATACGATCGACACAAAAGACTGGACCCGTTACATTGTCGTCAGAATGAGGTAAATAATTATTACAAGTTACAAATGTGACCCGTGGCCTTATCCGTGGAATGTGTGTCTTGAGTGGCACCTCACAAAGCTGCCATCTTCTGTAGGTTTAACATCAGTTCTATCGTAAGATCGGCTACTGTGTATTTTGCGAGAAGCGCGGGTCAGATCATCCTCCAGTATGCGCACCATAAGTAATTCATCTGGCGTCAGACTATCCGTCGTAAACACGCGATCCCCGAGTGACTGAGAACCTATGAATGAGTTAACCCGCGAGAGAACTTCCTTTAGTTTCAGGGCTTGGGCTGCTCGCTTTACCTTCTCCAGTCGGCCACACTCTTCGCGGACTTCCTCTTCCGGTGCCAGCTCGGGTCGATGTCCTGCCTTGATTTTGCTGGGGTCCATGTTGATGACGTAGGAACGCCTGTGCAGCAGACGGCGGTCTGAAGTGGCGGGAAGCAAGTTGTAGCGGAGGTTCCGGAGATGGCCTCGGGGGTCAAACTCAGTGAGAAAGCGCCGTCTGACGGGGAGATGACCACCTAACGGCGGGAGCCGCTCCCGCTGCAGCTGTTTGAAACGTCTCAACTGCAGTGACATGGTACCATCCGAAGTGTCGTCTGCTGCAGCAGAAATCAGATCCTGAACGGCCTCCACGTATGAAGGCCACCTGTGCCCACCGTTTGCCGAGGCAACACGCGGCATGTCTTTCTTTTCTATCGAAGAACCAGTTCCCTTTTCTGGTTGTCCACGAGGAGACTTCAGTTTCGTCAGAGGATGTTTCCGGCGACAGGCGTCGATCAGACATAGACCGTTCAGGGAAGGATCATACACTACCACGGGATCACCCGAATACTCGTCGACCTCCTCTTCCTTCTCCACGTCCGAGTCACTGTCCGCTCTGTGTGAGATCCAGGACTTATCCAGAACGTGTTTGGGTCTGCTGCCTTTGACCCCCCGCTTGTAGAACAGCGAGCGGCAGGCGGTGGTCGTGGTTAACCGGACAGGGCCACTGTCCACATACGGTGTCTTAGTCTTCTCCTTTACTCGGTTCTGGATCTGGAGACTTTGGTGTGCGCGAAGTTCCCGTGTGAGAGAACATCTCTCCTTGAGTTGGGAGTTCAGGATCTCGGTTCTCTCCCTGGACAGGTGACGCAGTGTCTGGCTCAGCGCCCGTTCCTCTCGCTCGTTGACACGCTTGACCTTGTCGAAACTAAGGCGATGTAGAGTGGCGTGCATGCTGCAACATGGAACAGCAAAAAAAATCAGTAAATAAGATAGCTACTTCCAGAAAGTCAATTTGTTGCACTACAGTAGACATATATAGAGAGAGACACATTGTATGCAGTCCAACGAAGAGGATCTACGGAGCCATGGTCTAGATACCCAAACTGAAGAATGAATAAAGAAGTAACAAATGAAGGAATCTATATGTATGAAATCAAGTAAACAATTATCGAATGGGTAACGGCTCTATCCAGATGGATCAACACAGTTACATGTAGTTGGTATAAAATAGCAAGGTATACCTTTAAGAAAATTTCACAACGTCTGTTTCTCGACCGGATCTTTCTGCCGTCTTTCCCCGTCTCTAATGACGGGCAACATTGTAAGATGCACATTTTATACAGGCAGGTTTCAGTCAATGGGATTGGGGAAATCATCTTATGAAACCAGTTACTATTTCTAAGAGGTACCCAATGACCGACTAACCTGGTACAAGGGTAAAGCAGGGTTAATGTCAGTAGCTGCCTGTGAAAGGAGTTCCGATGTCAATAAATCGTAAAAAAAGTATCTGGTACATTACATGTTTGACAATAATATACAGCGTACCGAGAATGGCAAAGGTGACACGGTTACCTTCGGAAGAAGTGTGTGTCTTGCAGGTAAGCGATCTACCGCTATCACCGCAGACTGGTGTAGAGCTGCCCCTGCCATAGTGGTTTTTATTGCGTTTACCTGTAAAACATAGGGTGCGGATCCTACTGTGAATGTTTAGATTACAAGTACTCGACCAGTCGGAAGAGCAGGACACCCCTACTTCCAAAGAACAATCATGTCTTAACCGGACGGGTCTCTACTAAACGTTTTCGCCATACCACGCACTAATTCTCATTTGGTGTAGTGAAGGAGTCCAATTTTTCCGGCGCAACACAGAATACTTTTTTGTATATATAATATTACACATTTAGCCCATGTAACTTGAACAATCGCTAATAATGCATAGGGCTGCTATACGCTTTAAAAATTACTTGATTAATACGCTTAACTGTGCACACTACAGCTGATCTTAATTAACCCCTGTCTGCTACTACACACAGAAACGTAGAAGCACAGCCTGTCGGTCCCCCGTGCCCAGTAAGTCCCCATACGATGACATAGTCTTGCAGTAAATTGGTCAAACGCCACAGATCAAAGTTTATCAGCATGAGCAGACGAGCTAAGAGACAGGCCGGGGGGAGCAGATTCCCTTGTCCTACTAATTGCCCTAATGTTACCCGTGACAGAAACAAAAGGGCGTTTGGTTTGATATATGAAAATAAATAGGATGACGGACACAAAAACACGAAATGGCTTTATATGAGACAAGAGGCTCAAGGGCTTTGACACTCTGCTTGACCATTTGCACATTAGACCAAAGGCATGTAGCCAAAATTTTAACCTGTTTCGATCAAAGAGCAGTGGTTTCTGAGTGATATTGTCAATTCTCAGAGACCTGCACCGGATGACTCCAAACTGATTTCAAACAGCGTACCATGAAAATGCCTTGCATCGGTAGTCCTTGGGGCCCAAATGTTGATCAATTTTGCTCTTATTGTGAGTCTACGTCAGACATTTTCGACATATTTTAGGACTCAGGATTTTCTATTTACTCCCGTGGTAAAACCCCAAAGTGCCATACGTTTTTAACTTTCTCACTTGTCGAAAGAAGCAAAGCCCCTTATTCCATAATGGTTACAGATGTTCTCGAAAAAACTTTGCTCCGAAGAACACTGTACAGAGCGCTGTGAAATGTTTGCACCCATATAGTTCTGTGTTAAGAAAAAAATCAACGTGCCATTTTTAAATGTTTCATATTTAGCACACTGTCAAAAAGAAATAACCTGTATTCACAATTGATTTCCATATTTATCATGAAGTTTGATTTTGCTCGGATGAAAGGTGTGGTATTGATAGACTTTTGAAAATACTCACATCGCAAAGTTCACCAAATGATCCAAACTGCTCTCCAACAATCCGACATGAAAAGGGCAGTACTTAGGGCTAAGAGTCCCAAACTGTAACGGAGGTCTGTGAAGTTGTTTACTTTCTCGTCTCCCATATCCCAATGCCATTTACTTTTACCCGGAAAATTTCTATTCCGATCATTTTCTGACCATTTGACCATGGGTAGCTATGGGTCTGGGTGGCGTCAGCCACAGCCAAGATTTTCGACTGATGACCTTGACGACGACCCGTCAAGGTCACATAGGCAGAAATGGTGCCAAAAATCAAAACTGATCCTGGAACTCAACATGGGTTGTCTTGGGTTCCTAGAGCTCCAGGATTTTGGGGGGTCAATTTTATCTGTGACTTTGATGGATCGCGGTCAAGGTCATGGGTGGATTTTTTTTGTCGTGCCCGGCGGTGAACCCAAGATGCCTATTATTGAGCTCCGACTAAAACTTTGATTTTAGCGCCATTTTGCCTTTGGCATCAACGGGTTGTGCTCAAGGTCATAAGTGGAAAAGTTTTAACATGAAATAATAGCCCTCCCCGTGATTACCATATTTATTATGACGTTTGGTTGAAATCGGATGGGAAATGTGGGGTGGAATAGCGTGTTGAAACTTAACATCGAAAAAAAATTTCAGCAAAGTTCACCTAGTAATTAACCCCACACTTATCAGTCTGAGATGAAAATACATTACTCAATGTACTGTTTATGCGTCCTAAAATCGACATTCCAAAAATTTCTTCCGTTTCGCTCTACATCATTTTCGCGATATTCCAGATTTTAGGACTCCCATCGACTCTCATGTTAACATTCTAAAATCCCACAACAATTTTTACTTTAAACTTGTGTGTCAATTATCAAGGTAATTAGCCTGCATTCCCCCATGATTACTAAATAAATGTCCTCATATAATTTTGCTCCAATTGGACGAATACTGTAGGACTGGCGTTTGCGATTTTCCTCCACAAACGGGTGTGTGTTAAGAAAGATTTCAAAGTGCCAGAACATTTTTAATAGGCAACTCATCAAAAAAGCAATACCATGCATCCCCCGTGGATAGCATATTATACTTATTTTTGTTAGAAAATTGGATGGTAACTGTAGGATGATTAGCGTTTTGAATTAGTGCCCCCACATAATCCCATATTAACGGAAATTAAAAGAAAAAAAGGAACGACCCAAGGGCCTTAGCGCTCTGCTCGACACCTTTGGCACTTTAGAATAGAGCCACAAGGCCCACATTTTAATGTTTCTGTCTATGAACAGTAATTGCAGCAAGAGTAACTTTTACAGGTCGATTTTTAGAGAAGTGCACAGAAAAACTTCAAACTCATCTCAACAAATCTCAATCAATGAAAGGTAGCCTACATATATATATTTCACAGGAGTCCTGAATCACAAATTTTCGTCTATGTTGCTACGCAATTATAGCCGTTGCAGAGATATTCCGCAAGCTAGGATTTTCCATTGAGTCAAATGCCATGAAGAACAATGGCCTATATCAAGCCCCATAATGGTCTTGTGTTAAGAAACATTTTTCTACATGTGTAAGTCCCATACAATTTTAAATAGCCATAGTTACATGTAAGCATGGTCCTGTGTAAAGAGAAGGCCTCAAGACTGTAAGATGGTTTCCCAAAAATAATTCCTTGTGGTTTCTAACAGTCAAGTTCATGCGACTGGGTTATTAAATTAAGCACACACACAAAACTTTAAACCCTAAGTGCATCAGAAACCGGAAGCTGCTCTTCAACCATTTAGCGTGAAATATTTGTCGGAGTCTCTTTACCTTAATTTCCCAGAAGGACCACGCGGGAGCGCAGTCCTATAGACGCTCAGTTAGGGATTTGTCACTTGAAAGGACACTTGAGGGATGAAAACGAATTTCAAACCCTGGTCCGTCGAGGATATCGAATATAAAGAGCTTTACATTTGTATTTTATTCGTACAGCTGTACAAGGCATCCGGTTTAGCAGTTTCCTTTTCCTTTGAGAGTTATATTTTGGCATACTTTTTCTTCACCCCTATCAAATTATCTGTACTCACCAGAGCAAAAAGAAAAGCATGATAGCACAGAGCAAAGTCACACCCACACAATTAATCCTGCGGTTATATAAATTTGTCCACATAAAAAAAACTTTCACTCTTTTCAGATATACGATTCCCACAGAAGGTAAAATACGAGAGGACGTGTTAAGACTGGGCATTGTCATACAAGGTCAAACTTAGTGGCATGTTCGGTCATATTTATATGCGCTCATATTATAGTGCCAAATGTATTGTAAATTCATTAATGTTTGCAGGGATTAAAGTTTGCATTTTTGAGGCAAAACCATGTCCGGGGGATTGATGTTTGCGGTAAGCTCAGGTCTTGTTAGTTACCTAGGTGCATGAATTATGTTTCCCGGGTATTTATTTCTGTGATTTCAAGATGGTCGCGAAATTCGCCAAATAAATCCCTCACAAACATCAACAGGGCTCTACATGGGTCCAAATATTTTATGCTATGTCACACCTCACTTGTTATCTTTTTTTTCTGTCCCATGTCACTTTTTATAAGAACTTTACTTCGTTACGTCACTTTTTATGTTTATATATAGATGTATATTATAATTATATTGTATAACACTTTCATGTCGCTTTTTGTTTTCTATAAAATTTGAACGCCAATTATTTTACAATTTTTATAAGATTTTGACGTCACTTGCTACAGTTTTGATCAAGGCTTACGTCAGATTCTACAACTTTTAAAGTGGCCATGTCAGACTTCGTTTTTTACCCATGTGGAGCCCTATTAATGAATTTACAGTATGTATACATTAAATGAAGCAAACTGGATTTTGAGATATAACAGCCAGATCATAGTATGAGTGACCTTGTAATTGTCCGTTCAAGACAATCAAGGTCAAATCTAATATGGTGTGGTTGCACTCTGCATTAGTGTCCAATAGCAATCTGTACATGACAGTATTCCTGTTTTTGAAATATAAGGGTCAAAATACCAGTGATCTTGAATGCGACCTTTGGGGTTGTTCAAGGCCAAATCATGGTCTTTCCCTTTATTTCTATTAGGAAAAATAATGGTTCGACAATCTAAACTGAGTTGGGATATACTATATGCCTATATGTAGTTTGGAGTAAACTACATGTATATAGTGAGTTTGGCACCTGTATAAGCTTCCTGGGCATGGATGCATCTTGTTCATTGAATCTATATATGTCCCTTTTTACCCTGGCCTTGACATGGTGAATTGCCATGGTATGGTGGGTACACATCGAGTTCAAAACAACACAAAAGCTGTTCACTGGTCTTTGCTACAAATTCAAAGTTATACATTATGCTGTGTACAGGAACAAACAGACTTGAATATCTTTATAGGTGTTTATTTTTCTTTCCTTCACTTTTTTCTTTCCTTAACAGTCAATTGAGCAATGTACTGGTAACCTTTTCCCACACATATACCCCAGACAGTGCAACATCGTAGTAAGAAGCAAAAAAAAAAAAAAAAAGCTCCGACAAGACACGTCCATGCATTTGACATCAGCAAAGAGAGAAAGCTGGCAAACATTGTGTGAGACATACCATAAAGCCTGCATGAACATGATAAAATTGTTACATTATCACAACATCATCAAACAGCAACAGCAATAAAAAAAGCGGCTGCGATGCTCTACCACAAAGAAACCGCAAAAGCCAGAAACTTGTACACTATTTTATGGCACCAGACACAAGATCGAATTGATACTGGTAACCTTACAGTGTTATGAAGATATACAAACCTGTTATGTTTAACATGCCAGGTTAAATGTGTGCACCAGAGATAGCATATTTCAATTTTAAATTTGACACAAACACAAATGTCAGTCCCATTCTGGTGCAAATATAAAGACCCCCCATAATAATAATAATAATAATAATAATAATAATATGCAGTTCTTATATAGCGCTTTATCCTCGAACGAGCTCAAAGCGCTTTACCCATGAACCAAAAGCCTTTCAAATTATGAGTTGGCAGTTGTCACAGAAACGGGAACCCTTTAGTTATTAACCATGGACTTAGCGATGAAAATACAACAGCAATACTCATAAAACAGAGGGTGTTTTTAAATAGAGGGGTAAATTAGCATAATGGGGTCTTTAAATAGGGGGGTTTTAAATCCAGGGGTGTCTAATTAAAGGTGTCTTTAAAGCAAGGATCGTTGTACATATCACGAATACAGATCACTCACTACACAGCCAACTAGTGGTGGGCTGGTATCACAGGGACATTTGTTACTGCCTTAATTAAAGTATACTACATCATCTGTTATGTTCTTCAAACTATAACTATGAAGCTATTTACTAGAAAAATAAATGCATTTAGTTTTAGGCACACTAGTACTACAACACACACACACACACACCACAATATGACAATATACAGCAGTAACATACACTGTACATGTATGACAGCAGTCTGGCAGCTTACTATATTGAGTAATCTTACATGCTGCCAGTAATATAGCGCACTGGCTATCTTTCACTCACAAATATTACCGGTAACCGGTAATTCTGAATATTTTAACTTGTTTTCTTTTTCAATAATTAGCCAACAGAACACATTACTGAGCATTCCCTCATTATATGACAGATTAAGCAATCCTCCTTGCCAGGGAGTCCAACTTTGATGTTGGTACCTTCCTAGTGACCATAATGGTCAACTTGTAGCCAGTGGTTAATAGGCCCCATTTGGTTAAAGGTGTCTGCCTCAGCTCCAGGAATTTTGCCAAGCACTTTAGCATGGGGTCAATTTTCTGAGTTCGCCAGGTATCTCTCTTGTCCATTCATGCGATCGTCATCAAGTCATTATCCCCACTCTCTCTACCATATCTCAATTTCCACAGTACCCTAAATTCAGGTATTAAGTTACTATCATATGGTAATGGTGAGCAGCGATGCCCCCTGGTGGCCTTCACAGGCAGTATATGCAAAATACTGTATAGGGCTAATCTTATAATCTTTAAGTGGGAATTGTTATACATGTATCACTCAATATGGTAAGCTCCCTGACTGGACAGTAGCTTAGTGTTTACTTTATAAGCAATCATACAGCCACACCAGGAACTGCGCCAACACAGACCCGATCTAGATGACAAATGCACAGTGACAAGTTCATGAAATCTTCACACATATCTCGCATCAACCATACTTCAGTGAATCTGACAGAGTTTGGCTTTGGATGAACATCAAAGATACCGCAGATTTCTCACATACTTTTAATATCTGTCAATATATCCTCATGACCATTTAAATTCTAGAATGTTATGATTTCTCTCACTTTTCCAGCAAAGACAAAGCAAGATTTGGGTCTACCACCGAGACAGTTATTGCGCAATATGGTGTGACCTGCAAATTGAGCACTTATAGACAAGCATACCTGAATAGATGGGTCTCAATCGCACACAGTTACCAGGTACTTCTGTTTAGCCTACGACAAAGCACAGCCCTAAAATGTAACATTTACACCTGTACCAGTTCAATAATAGGAAACAGTAATATTCTCTTAACAACTTAAACAAGTATCCTTCACTTGCACCAAACCTTTGTCCGCACGTCGGTTTTAGACACAACTTTTATTCTTTGAATTTACAAGACCTATATTTTGTAGCCATTGATTTACTTACCGGTACTACACTATACATGTGTCGCTTTTTTCACAGAACTCAGTAAAATAATTTGATGCATGCATAATAATATCATTTGCACCTGTAACAGATCACTTGGATGGTCAGGTCAACTTAGTACAGTAGAAAGCTGTCTTAAAGAACCACCCCAATGGCCATAAAAATATTGTCGGTCAAGACAGGTGGTCTTTGGTGACAGATTCAGTTGCACTGAAATGTGGGACCTTCTGCCAGGAATATGAGCTCCTTCAAGACAGGTGGTCTGTTGTGGCAGTAGTCTCTCAAGACCAGTTTTATTGTACCCACTTGCATATATAATATGGTAAATACGGTACCTGATGTTCAACCTTGCTATGGCAATATGTTTATGCCACAAAAAAGGATTTATCATGCATAGGCATGCAATGATGTTAATCAATGAAGAAAGGTAACATTGCGACCAAATTTAAGGACACCATCCACCAACACGTAGTCATAAATATTATATATGCAAGAATAGTATTATGCAGGACATTAAACATGCCATGTGTATTATTCTGCAGGAGGGAGGCATTCTATACCATCACAAGGCACGTAAACAGGCATTCCCATTTCAGATCTGATGAGTCATCCATAAAGCACGGCGCTGGACAGGACTCAGTCGTGCGGGTAGATCTTTTTCAACCATGGACGTGCAATGTACTGAGATCCATCAAATGCCTCGAAATAATCATTAACTTTTGGGTGGATAACCTGAAATTGAGAAAGAGAGTATCCGCTTATTAGGATTAACCTAAAATTCAATGATGTCTTACAAAATGGAATTATGACGTAATAAAGCATACCATGTTTCTTACTTGCTAACAGCAAAAGTCAAATTTTTCCAGTTTGAAATATCGTACTACAATGGAATGCTTGGATTATATACCAATAACAGACTTAGTTAATATGTAAAAGGACTTCGGCTGCAATACTGCTTAACACTTAGTGGCAGTAATAGATGGAGAGATTCCTCAAGGCACATGTAGACCTTTATATAGGTAGCTATACTAGCTCATCATTATCCGGATGTTTGTTTATAATCATGATCAGCATCGCCATACGTCAAAATTTGAAGAAAGGATTGAAAGTTCTCTCCATGCTCACAAAGTACACAGAATGAGCAACCCAAAGCAAAGACAAAATGTTCTCAATTTATCATGGTACAGATTCAACTAAATTTTTATGCTACTAGTAACTGCACATACAGACAAGGTTCCAACAGGCTGGACTCTGTCAGTATGCACTGTGAAATGGAAAGCAGATATATTGCCATTTTTTGGCAATCACTTAAAAGCTCCCTCGATTTATTATACATGTATATATAATACAGTGAAACCTGTCTTAACAGACCACTGCAATGAGAGACCACCCGTCTTGAAAGACCACAAAGTCTTCTCAAAAGGTCAGACATGTCAACACAATTGGATCTATCACCAAAGACCTGCCTTGAGAGACCATACTTTATAGCCAATGGCGTGGTCTTTCAAGACAGGTTCCACTGTATTAGAAGAAATTACTGTGTTTAGTCCTATGATCAGTAGGCATAGAGTGTACATATCCATGTCACCCACATTTATAAACAGGCACTACAACAAAATCTTAACTACTAATGTGTTGACTGTTTAATGAAAGCACTTATCTACAACCTTCACCTGTTAGAACCTATATGTTCTATATAAACCAAACATGATTACCTCGAGAGTTAAACATCAGTGTTAATAGGAGAACTTGTATAAAAAAGTACAGATACTTACAAGCAACAATTGTGGACATGCACGAAATAGCTTCCTAAGTATTGAAGACTACATCTACATTATTATCTATAATGCCATATGCATATTTTAATGTGCAGCTCAGTGCATCAACGCTCAATATAACTGGTTACTAATAGT
>JAAUYG010145181.1_pt1 | contig 11618 bp, 12 predicted proteins | sample 7278091 | NCBI WGS metagenome assembly JAAUYG01 (sample SAMN14350201, study PRJNA611818) | marine sediment metagenome | isolation source: surface marine sediment (0.6m) | place: French Polynesia: Moorea | collected 2018-08 | reverse complement strand
CTTGAAGAAAACACCTGTCGCAGTAAACATTTGCATGCGACGCTCAATTTGTCTCCGGTTGTTATCTCCAACCTTGTGATCTGGACAGCTGTGGCGTGCAGGAACACGACTGCAACTCAGGAAGTGTCGCTGAAAATGGGTGGATGTTGTGCAGGCAAGTAATAGAGCAGAAGAGCGTTGTAATCATCATTTTCAGTTGTAATGTAGTTCGTACATACCAGAGATACACGCGTCAAATGTCTAGAAGAAAGACAATCAATGAAACATCATCTCTGTAAGAGGAACATGCCTCATTAAGAAAATGAATGTTCTGCTGCGCGGCAAAAGCAGAAAAGAAAAGAAGTTTGTGGAATTTCATTCGTAAAAAGACGAGACCAAATCAAGAAAACAGAGATCTCGAAGAAACATTTTCGAGCGAGTGCAGCGCAGCAGAGTATAAGGTGTGTAACAACCAAGTATTTTATGCCAGTACTTTTTATTTGATCAGTCAGATGCGAAAGGTTGAAGAAATTAGACATGATGACAAAATGTTTGTTGACCGAATGAAATACACGGCAAAGTGTTTTCTGCCTTGTCTATTATTGCATTGCTGTATTTGTTGTTGAACAACAGCAAAGGGGAAATTTTTGAAGCCTTGGAAAAGGAAACCTAGATAAAGAAGTCAGAACAGCCTTGGGGGAAAAAAACATTTGTAAATTGAGCCGTTGTTGCTCTTAAAGCCAAGCAGCTGATGCAGTTTGATGGCAACTACTTGCATTGTTCCCACGATCTTTACAAAGGTACAAACGCCATGGCCTTTAAGGCAGTAATTGTCATCGCATACAACGATTCTGTCGAGGACCTAAAAAGAGAAGGGTGTGGTTTCCAGCAGCAGTCACTTTCTTCAAAAGGAGGAAGTGTCTTTTTAATCTTCACGTCAAAGAAATCCTTGATGGTCCTTCGGGAAATGTAATGAGCTTGTTTGCAGGATAACATTGTCATTCTCTTTGCGCACACGGCGACTCCCAGCTGCAGATCTGATGACAAGACTTGTCACTTTTAGGGTCTCGCACCACGGCTTTCGTGTCAAGCTTCCGCCTGGAGATAGAATGGACATTTCTTTCGTGGTGGCAAGAAAACGAATCCTGCAAGCTGTTGAATGCTATCGTCTTGAGTTGGAATCCTCACAGATTCACAGAACACTTGATTTGGCCAAGAGGATTTCAGTTGTCAACAGGTCTTTGAGCCACCGGGGCCAACGAAGACCCAACTTGCTTTTGACATTCATGCTGATCGTATTCCAAGGAAAAGAACGTCCTTGTTCGCCTTCAGGCACACCCTGGAACCTACATTCTCACCTTGCAATGGACTCTTGGAAGCCCCTCCCCCAAGGAGCGCGCTTTGTGACTTCTCGTCTCAAAAACCTTGAAGAACCATGTTGGAAAACAGCACCGTTACGGGCATGCAGTGAAGCTGCTCATACAGCGCGATGAAGCTGCCTGGGTGGCCTGGACCCGACTCACTTTTCAGTCTTCAGCTTCTCAGGTAAGAAAACTTTTTTCTGGTTCAAAATTTGTTTCATTCCCGTCAGTCATAGACACTCAACACATTGGGTCTGTCATATGTCTCAAAAAAGGGTCACTGGAACTCGGAATTGTACTGAAATAGCCTTTTGTCTCACCGGTGCAGTGTTCTGTCCACAAAAGGCACGTCTGCGCCAGAGAAAATTGGCTGAAAACTTGGCTGACCTTTCTCTGATTGCACCTGGAAGTGCGACAGGGTCGTGCCAACCTGTGTGGGAGGATTGGATTGCTTCGAAGACTGGTGTTCCGTGATGCCGGACAATCAATCACACCAATCTCCCTCTGCCCATTCAGATCTGCAGCGTATAGTTCGCTTCTTGTATCTGTTGATGTGTTTTGTTGTGTGCTGTTTTTGCCTTTGTTTCTTTCAGACCCCTACACGTTAGTGACGTCTCTTGTTTTAGATTGTGAGAAGTGTTCAATCTCTTCCTTCCCTTCCTCAAATTGACACGTTCTAATTTTCACACTGCAAGAAAACGGCTTCTCTGAGAAATGACGGTTGACACGCGTGTAACAAATACGTTTCATGTTCGGCACAAGTCATTGTTCAGCTGGTTGGAGATCTGAGGCCATGGTGCACAATCTGCATGGGGAATGGGACTCGGATCACTCAATGAAATGTAACTGAAGGTTTGTGACTTTCAGCTGCTGCTTTTGCCTTCAGTTGCTGAAAGAAGGATTGTTTTTTTGTGATATTCTGAAGTGGACCGTTCAAAGTCAAATTGTTGCTGTCCACAACAGCCCAGAGCGTGAACTTCGGTGGTAGAGCCCATCTGATGCCATGGATGCCAGACACCGAAAAGGAGTTGTCAATACATTTTTGGAGAAATATCAGAGAAGCTCCTTCATTCTCGAAATTACTCCTGTGCATTTACAACTGTCAGGAAGCTTGTGAGGTTTGTCTGGTTGTTGCTGAGAAAATTGCAACTTGCCCACAAAGGACGGGACTCTCATTTTTTGACTTGTCACGTATTGACTGAACCTTTTCGTGAGGAAAATGCAGTTCTTATTCCATGTCCATTAGCACACTTTCCATGGTCAATAACCAAACCCCACAAACCTTGAAATTGGTCTCCCAGATTAACTGAAGTTTCGACAGGAAAAAGTCATCTTCTGTTGGAAGGAACGTGTTGTGAGAAGCTGTTGAGTGTTTAAGGCTTCCTTTTCAGAAGGAGAAAACACGGTAACATCATCAGAAATGTCCAGCTTATTCACCAACTCCCAAGTCCTGCTGAAATGTTTCAGATCTTTGGTGGTTGTATTTTGGCCTGTTGTCCCCTTTTTCCTTTTTTTTTTTTTTTTTCTCATGCCCACCAAAGGCAGCCCAGCACTATGGCTGATGGGTTTCTCCAGTGAAGGTTTTCTTTTTCTCTTCCATTTTGACTGTTCCTAAACTTTCTCTCCTTCTCGTGCGTGTCCCTTCTTTGACAGAAAATGGTGTTTTTCTTTGAAAATTTCAAGAGGATTTACATTTGCTATTTTATTACATGCTCTGCAGCAGACGGCAAAAACGGAAAGTTGTTGATCCATGGAGAGCATGATGAATGATTCAGCAAGAGGGGACTTCACGTCGACAGAGCCGTACACTACAATAGGGCACACATCGGAGGAGGACATACACGCAGGAGAGTACTCCATAGCGTTCAGGGCTGCTGTCGCGGCCGTGTTGCTTCTTGAGGAAGGCGGAGGCTTGTTGTGCAACCTGCTGGTGTTGCTGGTATTTCACCTCCACAGACAACAAAACAATGCCTTGCAAGACCCCAGCGTGAAAGCCAATTCAGGTGAGTAAACCACAACTTTTCCTGCAATGGGTCAAAGGCTGCACGATGGCACACGAGACAACAAGGAGCGATTCCAGACTGACAGCGCCACGGAACTCGCCCCAAAACAAGCAATGATCGCTCACTGCCACAACGCCACCAGTTGCGGGGCTTGCTGTTCAGATTTCTTTGTAGTTAAAAAAGATGATACGAAGGCTAAATGAGGATCAGAGTAATCCTTTTGTTCCTTATTCAGTTTTCAGTCACATACGATCCATTCAGCATTTCCGAACAAAAACGTCAGCGTTAATGTCACCGTCAAACAGAGACCGCTTTCATCTGATGTCGGTATTTTCATCTGCAAAAGTATGGACTGATTTGAAAGCCAATTTTATCAGTGGGGTCTTTCTTCTGAATGTAAAGACTTTTGTATTACGCTAATAGTCGCGTGAATGGTGGCGCGGACTTCAAAGGAAACCTAATCTCAACACCTGAGGCTTCCATTAGAGAAGGTTTCTGCCAATTTCAGTGAAAGCGTAGCAGATTTCTGATCTCCTTGATCACAACCGGGTGGTCCAGAGAGGAGAAGATGGCACTTGAGATTCAGAATGTTTGTGTGTGTTTGTCAGGTGGACAGCAGGCGGAGGGCAGCAACGCGTTCATCAGGAACCTGACGGTGGTGGACGTGCTGCTGTGCGTGACGGCGCTGCCGCTGACGCTCGTGCTGGTGCTCGGGTCGCGCTCGCAGGACGCGCTCTTCTGCTTCTTCCACGAGGCCACCGTGTCATTTTCCAGCTGCGCGTCCGCATCCAGCCTCCTCATCATCAGCCTCGACAGGTATGGTTTTTTCCTTCTCTTTTTTTTTTCCTTTTTTTTCTGTCACCGGCTCTTTCTTCAACACCCACGTATCCGCTGTTCTTTGTTTGCTTCCAACATTGTTTCTTCTGTTCATGTTCATGTGTTGTCCTCTTTTGTCTCTGATTTGTCATGTTTGCAAAGGCTTGCGTGTTCCAGTTCATTAAGTATGCGGACCCAGCTTGTTGGGGTGGAGCGCGCTTAGTGCAGTCACTCTGCCAGGAAAAAGTGCCCAACTTTTTTGTCTGTGTAAATTTCATGAGAGGGAGGGTCATGGAATGTCTTATTTTTCTGAGTTCCCCATTGTTGATGGCAACAGAATGGAAGATTGCTTCAGAGTCTGGAGTTAGGACATCGTGGAATAGCATATTTGGGGAGACTCAGGAAGGCATGGGGACTCTGGCAAAATGTCCCATTCCATTGCCCCCCCCCCCAGAAGTCAAGGGAAGTTACTCTTCTGTCCAGTCTGCACTAATTTTGTCACAATCCGTACGCTTTCAGGCTGTGTAGCCTTCTTGTTTTTGTTCTCACATGGCGGTCACATCCCATGTCATGGCGAAAAGACGCTTGCTTGTTGACTGAAGTGAAAAGAGATGTAACCCAGCAATGAAATCAAGTTGAAAGACAGTTTCGGCAAGGTAAAACCGCCTGTCCTGATTTGTCCCACACGATCTCGAGAGAAGGTGCCTGTCTGGTTGCATGTCTTGGATTTTTTTTCACTGTGACTTGTCCACTTCGCAAATTTCCTCAGAATCTCAAAGAAGTAGACAACTGGAGCAATTAGCAGATGCACTTGCATTCTTGGGCGTGGAAAATCTGTCCTGAAAAACCATCTGTTCAGCGCTCAACTCAACTTTAGCCGAAGAATGTTTGACAACTAATCACACCACTGGGCGTTGTTCTCTTTGAAACTTTCAACGATTTCTGAAGCGGAAAAAAGTTGCAAGGGGCGGTATTCATCAGCATGGGTCCTGAATTGCAACTTGAGATCTCTAAGTGCTTTATCGTCTCGTGGGAGCTTTGCAAGTGCACATCTATGAAAGTTTGATGAGCCTCGTTTGGTGTTTCAGTTGCGTTGTTGTGTCTCTGGTTCCAGATGAGAAGGGTTGAGCCACTGTCATTAAAAGCATCGTCTGTCTGTCTCCGGGGCAAAGAAGTGATGAACATTGGATCATCTCACTTCAATAAAAGCTCATGTGTCTCAAGGACATTTTGTTTGGAAGACACGATTACTTAGTGTTGTCATGTCTCCAGTTTGAGACAAGGCTGATGAGATGGAACACTGAGCGCCTTGTGGACAGCGCCTGGGGGGCTGATTCAGGTGACTTCTCTGTTAGAATGAAGCTGTTCCAGTACAAGGACAAACGCTTTATGGCTTCCGTTACATGAAGGGAACACACACGTGTAGGCGTGAACAACAGAATACTGAATCCAAGAGCTACAGCTGCACACGTGAGCCTTCGCAGCACACCAGATAAGACTGTCAGGGCTCGTTTCCACAACCCTGGATATTCAGGCATTTTGGGGTCCGCGCGAACTAGGAAGTCAGTGACCTGAAACTGAGGCAAATGTTTGAGGTCATTTTTTCGCTTGTTTCATACATTTCCATTTCTCCGGGAGTCAACGATCAGGTTTTCATCATGCCACCGCCATTGACATCAGAACACGAGACGGCTTGATTCGCTGTCAAGAACAGAGTTAAAAGCATGGAAAACGGGCTTTTGTCCTGCACCAGGACAATTACATTTTCAACCTGCACTCTTCGTGATCTGTCAAGGCTTACTTTTCCGTTCCATTGCACACGGTTCTTGGTGTGTTTGAAATGCAGCCAGGATTCGGTCAATGGCCAAACACATCAGATCCAGTTCGACAAATGCGATCCATCTAATCTAATCCTGCCTGTATGGTTGTGTTACAGGTATGAGTCGATCGTGACGCCGTTCAAAACGCGCTCTTCTGTCCACCGGAAGTGGCGCACCCTGGGTGCGGTGTGGCTGGCGTCACTCGGCGGGTTCTGTTGTCCGTTCCTCGCGCTGGCGCTATCTGACGGCGCCACGTTCACGTACACGGATGCGCCGCAGCATCTGCCGTGCTTCATGTGGGTAGAGGACCCGACTGGCCGCCGCGTCTACTTCGAACTCTACTACGTGTTCGTCTACCTCGTCGCAAACATCGTGATGGTCATCTGCTACATGAAGATCTTCAGACTCGCCAAGCACAGAATCAGCGTCAGAATGATGGTGCGAAAAACATCAGCACTGGGTCAAAGCGCAGAGGCTAAAACTGACCGTCGTTTTGGAATTCGGAGTAACAGCGCCGGCAGCATCAGGGAAAGAGGTGATGGTGGTGGTAGCATTGAAAACGTTATGGGTGGAGAGGCTGTGGCTGGCGGAAGCAGCGACTACACAAATCCTCAGGGAAGTAAAAAGTTGACTGTCGAGCCGATCCAAAAACTTCACGACAGAACTTTGACGAAAATGACGCTCATCATTGTCTCGACGTTCATGGTGTGCTGGGGGCCTCACGCCTGCACCAGTGTCGCCATCATGCTCAGGGGCACAACTGTGGTTGTGGAGGAGATACAACTGTGCTGCTTGGCCCTGGCTTATTCGACCACAATACTGCATCCGCTCATCTACACGTTTATGCGCAGGACCTTCAGGAGAAACCTGGTGGTGCGACTGCAGAGGAAGCTCTCTCGAAGAGACTTCGGTCTGCCTTCAGCAGCTCGGGTGCACCCACTTCCTCCCAGCGCAACGGCCCAGGTAGCCGCGACCTCTCGCGCACCTCTCACAAAGCTGTCCCCGGTTCCATCCGTCAGTGACCACTCAGATCACCTTGACAATTCCGGAGCTAGCAAGCTGAACTACGTATCCTTCAGCAAGGACTCGGGAATAGGCAGTTGAATAACGTGTCAGCAAATCCACTTGTGCACGGAAATGGTGAGATTTCCTGTGTGCTACAACCGTGGCTCTGAACTCCCGTGTCCGACATTCCCTGATTCACAAATTTACCTGTAATGTGCCATGGACGCGGAAGCGATATTTCCGAACAAGCACACGTTTTACCTGAAGGGATCACGGATAATACCCCAGAGATCAGGGCTCTTAGCTGCACGAGGATTCAATTGTAATTGTGTGGCAGCATGAATGTGTTGCTGCTTTGTTTTGCTTTCACAGTTTGCATTTACTTGTTTGAGTTTTGTTCCACGGAATTGTACAAAAAATTACGCGGCCTGCCAGATGTGGAACAAAGCACAAACAGGTACTTTTCAGAGGGGCAAGCAAGGACTCTGATACTACCAATCTCTTGTGCTTCACTCGTGAATGAACTGTCACATAAGTTACCTGTCACTTTTGTGTCTCAGCGCATCGCAATTCAAAAATAAACTTCCTGTTCATTTTTCAATTTTTTTTTGCCTTTTTCATCTCATGTTGCTTTGTTTGGTTGCTTTGCCGGTGAGTGCAGCTTCGTAACTAAATCTACTGACATACTCGCTTAAGAGGCTTTGTTGTCCACCAGGAATAATCACTGCAAGATCACTTGTGATGAGCTGATGGGTTTTCCATACAGAAGTGCATGTCTGAGGATGAAAGAATCGCATCACCTTGGTCGCAGGGGCGTCGAGTTTCTGGTGTTCATGTTTTTCTTGTTATGGCAGGCGCTTCCTGGGACTGCCAGCAGTTACCACCTGCAAAAGTACAATCAATAGAAGAGTACTGTTGAGAGAAAATTTGGTGACAGCTTGGTTAGAAAGCCCGCACTTCGACAAGGACACTTCAAGAAAAGAATGGCTTTTCTTGATTTAGTTGGGTACAGAAGGATGTCAGAGAACTGTTCCAAAAAACGCACCTCTGCTGTGGGCTCTCGGTGGTGCTTGTGTTCTGGGCTCATGGAGATCAGGCTGAGATTGGGAGACCCTGAGTACACCAGGTCAATGTTTGTACATGGAGAGATAGGCCCTTGGAGCTATGGTCCCACTTGGTCACTGGTAGTTGTCCTGGTACTCGGTGTTTTTGTTGCTGTACAGGGAGTACTGTAGTGGTCGGTAGTTTGAGAGGTCGTCGGTAGTGTTGATCTTGTGCCTGGTGAACATGGACGGAGGTCCGGGTTTCTTGTATCTGAAATGAAAGCAAGAGTAAAGTCTTTTCCGGCAGCGCGGTGAGAATCATGAGCAGTTTCGTTTGATCCAAGAAGGCATGAATCCAGGAATTGGAGTTTGCAAGTGTTTTTTGCTCCAGTTTGTTCCCCGTACTCTTTGTTTTTAAGTTGAAAACTAAATTCTGAAAGACCAGTTTTGTTGGGTTTCCTCAAAATGTTTGAACCAAACCTGTCCCTGTACTCCGAGACATCCAGTTTTGTGAGCTGCGCCTGCCCCACGGTATCAGGAGTCCTAGGTTCGTCAGAGTCCGACAGCTCTGTCACCTTCTCACCGTCATCACCCGAATCTTTGACAAATGCGACAATGAATAACACAGGTCTAACGAAGATGTTCATTTGATTTCGGTCCAGCTTTTGACAAGTTTTTCTCACCCTAAATCGAAGGCGACGGCGTTACCTTCGCCTGAACTGCTGAAAATCAATTCCGTGGAATCATCTCAGAGGAAAATGCATGGTTCAAGTTGGAAAATGAGCCCATCCATCTTGTTTTGTTTGAAACACTTGTGATTTGTTCGAGTAGAACGGGTCAACCAACAAACTGGTTTTGGGTCACGCCACAATCCAGGTCTGGAGTCCCGTGAGTTTCTTTCATGAGACCGTCACTTTAGACGAGGAATCTAATTATCACCTGCAGGGGCCATTGGCACGGAGCAGAGCCAGGGTGAAGCTGAGTGGCAGTGCCACGTGGGGGCGCTGATGTAGCGGCACGGCTCCACTGGAAAGATGGCGCTGTGGCAAGGATTGCAGCGCCAGGCGGGGTCCATGTCCCTACAGCAGTGACCTGAAGAAGAAAAGGAACAGCCAGCAACTTGTGAATGAGTGGTGGCAGAGCATCTGTGTTGCAAACATTTCAACAAACAAAAGCCTAATGTCGCAAAAAATGAGCAGAATGACAATGTGGCTGCAATTATTGCCATCAGTCCCCTTCTGCTTTCCTGCTGGTGCATCCTGAGCATTCCTTTTGTGCATGCAGTTCACAATTTTTTTTCTTCACCTCTTTAGTGTGTTATGGTGACAAAAAATGCGAGTTGGGTTCCCCGAAAGTTTAACCTGTGCATTGTGGTCTGCACACGAACACAGGTACGCACTCCCACCTCACTGCACAGCTTGACGGCAAGTAGAAGCAGTTGTTGCTGTTGTTGTTGTTGTTGTTGCCGTTGTCATTGTCGTTGCAGCCAATCAGTGGTTTGAATGGTGGCAGGGGTGTGAAGCTCGTGTCGCACTCGATGTTGTCAGACTTATTGAGGTTGGTGTCCTGTGGCACTGGTATGTCATCCAGGTGACATTCTATCCGGCGGAATTCCACGGGGTGTGAAGTCAGGCGACATCCTGTGTCCGGAGAAGCCTGGGGAACCTGGATGCTGATGGGTCGAAAGGCGTCAGCCACTTTGTCCCTGAATGACCAGGGGCCACACTGCAGGTTGCGCAGCGGGTGGTGGCTCGGCATCAGGGGCAGGCAGTTGTACTGCCCGATGGTGCTGGCGGACAGTGGTGACGTGGCAGGAAGGTTGTCTGAGGCGTACTGGTGCAGGTCACACACCTTGTCCTCGGGGATACCCTTCCACTCCCTGAAAGCTGTGTGCTCATTCTTGATGAGGGAACCAGAGTTGCAGGGTTCCGAACCCGCCTGATGGTGTCCGACAGATATCAGCGAATGCCGCTTCGAGGGATGATGAACTTGCCACACGTGCAGCAGAACAGCTCTTGCTGAAAAAGAAGAGAGCGAAATGAGCACTCGTAACTCGGAGATCAAGATCAGTTGTTGTCCTGCAATTGCCAAACACAACTTGGCTCTCGGACAAGAAACTCACCATTTTTCTTGGCTAAAAGGTCCGGAGTGTGTGCGTTTCAAGTTTGCAATGCTTTGTTTCTCAAAATTGTGTAGATGTGACCACGCGGGGCTCCTTTTAACTGTGTTTTTCTGTTTTTTTGTGAATTTTGTTCTGTTGCGTTGCTTGGAGTTTTTGCGCCTCTGGGGCTGTGACATCACATCCTGACGACATCGCGCAAAAACATCCGGACGTGAAAAGAACAAACAAAATTGTTTGCAGAAATCTGCAGGTGACCAGCTCCCAGATCAGCGATTTTCTTTTTTTCTTCTTCTTCTTCTTTTTATTCTTTTCTTTTTTTTCAGGTTTTTCTTCATTTCTTTTTTTTTTTTTTTGCAAAGTCTATATCAGTCAGATGGCATGCATTTGTTAATTCAACGTTTTGAACAGTTTTTTGCAGCATAACACAATCTGGCCAGACAATTTTTTTTTTATCTTAATGCGGATCAAGCTCTCTTTATCAAAATGGACCGACAGCAAACAGAGAGAAAAACAAACAAGCAAAAAACAAAAGCTGTGTTTGTTTCATGAAAACAGGCTTTCTCACAAGAAGAATGTTGAGCAAGATGCATGTGTTTTCAATGCCTCTAACAGAAGTTGATCAAAGGGTCGTTGGTCAGATAGATGTGCAGAGTAGAAAATATCGGAATGTCATTCAGGCAGTCTGGATAGTCTTCAGGCATGAAGGACTGAAACAGGTAAAATGACAAAACATCTTTGTGTGTAATGCTCTTCCGTGCTCGAGGCGAAATGCGAATGAAGAGAAATATCAATCACATCCATCATCATGCAACATGCTGCAAGAATTCTCTGGAAGCAATGTGGATTAACACTTCAGTTTTTCAGATTTGGTTGCGTCGAAACGGGTTATATTATTTGCCAAATGTGTTTGTTACCCCAAGCACATCAGGAGTGGGTTTCTCGTATCTCGGGCTGTTCAGATCACCCTGGAAGGCCCAGCCAAACGCGTTCAGTTCCCCTCCATTGTACAGCAGAAACATTGGCCAGAAGTCCTCGCACGACATGTCTGACGTCACATTATACCAGTAGTGCTGACCTGAAAACAGAATGCGTCCAGTGCAAAACTGGCCAAGTAGAAGAGAGATAAACCGGAAGGAAAAAAAGAGAACAAAAGAAAAAGATGCTGAATCCAGAAATTCCCGAAAAGGCAAAGCTGCCGGCAACTCGCTCATGAGTAACCTTTCATATACTGTCATGATCACCACCAGGCATGGTTCAAACCAACCCTGGGCGAATGACACGACAAATGGTCAGAATCAATCACTTCAAGACACTCGAGACAGTGTGTGCAAAACAACAATTCGGGGAAAACTAGATTGAATCATTTGCGTGTCGCACACCCATGCTGAAGAAGCACTGCCCGTTGGTCCAATCCGTGTCGGCGACGTCGGACTCTGTGGGCGGAATCGTGGTGAGCGCGTCTCCGTTCT
>JAAUYG010091287.1_pt1 | contig 11618 bp, 11 predicted proteins | sample 7278091 | NCBI WGS metagenome assembly JAAUYG01 (sample SAMN14350201, study PRJNA611818) | marine sediment metagenome | isolation source: surface marine sediment (0.6m) | place: French Polynesia: Moorea | collected 2018-08 | reverse complement strand
AGCATATTGCGTACATTTATAGCTTTACGAAGACGTTCATTCATGTAAGGTACGCCGGAGTTTCGTATTACCTTTCTTTTCAGAGGAGCATGTTCATTTACAACATCTTGCCGGCCTTGCTTACACAGCCGTCAACTGTTACTTGATTTTGTGCAGTCATCATATTTATTATAGAAGGTATCTCTTGTATTTGCAAGTCCAATAGGCCGAAATGTCACGTTAGTGTATTTGTCATTTCTAAGCTTTTTGCAAATATACTAACCACTGGAATATGTCTTCAAGCGTTTTATACATGTATATGTGAAAATGCCCAGTTCCATCATCGCCGTTAGTTTAGTCTCTCTCTCTCTTTCTCTCTCTCTCTCTCTCTCTCTCAAATTCAATTCCCTAGAGTGAAGTTATACTTCTGTTTATAATTTCTGTTAACCCATATTTGTCACCAATTGCTACTCAGCGTTTAACTATATTTAAGACATACATGGTGGCATAAAAGACCCTAATAACTGTTCCATAATATTGTTATTGGTACCAGGACCGTGTTTTAGCTTACCTGCAACGTACATCAATACCCGTACAGCTGTGCACGCCTATAAGTCTTAATATTGTTATTACGGGACGCACGCTGCAAGGCTGCCATCAATAATTCATGGAGCTGAGAAGTGGCGTACATCCCAAGTCCAGGCGAGGCTGGTCAGTGGTCACTTGTCATCAGCCGCGGCAGCCGGGCGCGGCTTATTAAAACACCTCATGGCTAAGATACCTGGCTGATCATTTGATGATTCCAATGTACCAAGGGTAACAACGGCGTGACCAACCGCATAACTATTGACCATTTTTTTAAGATGAGCATTAAAATGCCAATGTACTTGCTGTAAACGTTATTAAGGTCAAATAAAAGTTTATAACAAAAAAACTATTTGCCAAATAGTTGTCACACCTACACAACTGGTATTTTTTTATTTTCTTAAAAGTATCTCAATGAAAATTCTTCCGAGTCGCACAACATTTCAAATAGCAGTTGTGAGTGTTTAATCAGCCGTATTTAGGTTCGAACTTTGTTAACAAACCGTTCTTCTATTTCCAATTGAGCATCTAAAAATTGTACATCTAAGAATGCACATGGCAACCGATTTTGCCGATAGCGTGGTATGCCAAAAAGCAGAAGAATTTTTTCATACGATTATACTGGCTCAAGATGAGAGGTGAAAATTCCCTTTTTTTGGCTGCCTTTGCGCAATAGGTGCGTTGATGCGATGATACGATGAATGACACAATTCCAAACAACGAGCGAATTTTCGACCGATAAATCTATTCGTGGTCGAAAGCTACATCCATATAAAGGCGATCTCGTCACTTCATAAGATCCACGTTTGACTTAAGGGTTTCGGTAAAGCCCCGGCCCAGGAATCCCGAACCATTTGTCTTCCGTCCAAGGTCGGGTTTCTGTAGAAAATTTCAAGTCTATAAAAGGACCTTACATTATCCCGTGGTCGTATTTGGCAAAGCATTGTAAGTTTAAGTGCTTAAGGCCATTTTTTGAAACGTTGGGTGTTTTCATACTTTGTGGTTCCGTGAGACTGTACTGTGACCAGCGTCCTTGCCCCGGCACCATCTGCAGAGGACCAGGCGGTGGTCAGCTGTGGCAAACTAGGGACAGATTAAAGGCAGCAGCTGAATTTTGCCTCCACTAAACGGGAAGCCATGTCCCCATGTGCTCGCTAATCCGCGCGATGCATAAATCTGGCAGTGCTGACATTAACACTTCAGGCAGTGTAAGGTGTTGACGGAAGAAGGGTGGTGATGGGGTGATCTGACCTAAGCAGTAATTTGCTTTGTGTCTTGTCTCCGATAAACATAATCGATCTGAGGGCCGGCCACCTGACAGCAATGGTTTTTAATGTAAACAGCAAAGTGCGGCGGCGGGAGAAACAACCAAGCGAATTCGACTGCTATACTAATCAATTAAATGTGATCCGTGTGATGCCATATTCCCTATCTTTCTCTTCTAGAGATAGATAATGTGGTTGCATACAAAACATTATGTAACGTTTACGTGCTTGCATACTAATCCAAGAGAAAGCTCTCTCGCTAAAATATAGTTTTTTAAAGAAATGTCTGAATGGTTTGATGAGACAACAAAAGAAGAGATCTTTTTCACCATATATCGCACACACAGGGATAAAAATTAGCTTAAGAGAAGATGTTTTCGTGGGGCCAACCTACCAGACGTACAATGACATGCAATACAATGACATGCCATACAGTCAAGACAGAAAACATGGCATGCCATATATCATCATAAAACGATAAAGCACACATATGTTAAGCTAAATTCCTACAGAAATAGTGGACTAGAGAAGCAATTTAAACACCAAAAATACTAGCACCCAAAGCGCTTTATTTAGGTCTGCATACACCAGCTTCCTGGGTATACAAACCCTGACCTAAACATTGTACAGTGACAGCCTTATTGGCTTAAGCAGATGGCCACAAACTGTACTTGATTGTATCTATAATTATTCTATGTATGTTGTAAGTGTACAGTTCGGAAGCAAACTACTACTACTACTACTACTACTACTACTACTACTACTACTACTACTACTACTACTACTACTACTACTACTACGGTAACCACTCTACCACCACTACCACTGGTACTACTACTACTACTACTGCTGCTGCTGCTGCTGCTGCTGCTGCTGCTGCTGCTGCTGCTACTACTACTACTACTACTACTACTACTACTACTGCTACTGCTACTGCTACTACTACTACTACTACTACTACTACTACTACTACTAAGTTAAATTAAATTAAAAGTAATGAACAACAACGCCGTCCAACGCCGTTCCATTTAGGGTGTTTTTTAATTTAATGCTGCTTTGCGTATTAAGTTTATGGTCTCTCAACGGACTACAAAACGTCACGGTCAGTTCCAGGAAACGGGCAGTGTAAAGGTATTGATAGAGAACACAAAGTGTACTATACAGAGTATACCACTTTAAACGTAATGTCTATAGACCTCTTGACAGCGAAAGAACGATTATTTTATTGCATATACAAAGAAACTCTTTAAGTTTATGCAAATCATATATTGCTTCAGCACAATTTGGTGGACGAAAATAGTGTGCAATCAAACAAAAATGTGTTACAATAATGTGCAGTGCATTTATGATCTAGATCTTCATGCATTGGGTTCAAGTGCAATTCGAAGTCGCCTGCTGCTCTCTTGTTTAGCTCACTTGCAAAGGCTCCCTCCGTCGGTCAAAAGGGAAATGAAAGGAAGGTGCCTTTGCGAATAGCCGAATTTTCAACGCAACGTGTGAAGTGTAACGGGCTTGACACCGTAGACACAGGTTTCTAAAAACCCTTACACTCTTTCGGCCAATGTTAGAAGACGCCCCCCCCCCCCCAAAAAAAAAGAATGTTTTATTGGATGTTGTCACGGTCTTCGAAAAGGGGTTTTCATGGCGGTCCGTTGAAAAGGCCAGCATCCCGACTCCCCGAACTGATTGAATTACGCTTTTGTAGGTGCCAGGAAGGCCTTGCAGCGTCTCTATTCTTCATAACTTCTATAAAGTAATAACTGTGTAATAGTTGCCAATTTGTTTTCTCGGAATTGAATGTGATATGTGATGGCATTGGATAAGACAAATGTTTAATAAATGTCCCTGAGCAAGATGACCGATCATGTTTTCAGGTTTTTGAATCATGTTTTCTATTTTTGTAAGGGTGTCCTTAAATGTATTCTCTTCATTGCCTTGTTAAGTCATGGCTTTATCCAGGAGCTGCAGTATAGAATGCTGATAGAAGCAAATCTTTTTTTTTTTTTTTTCCAGAATCCCACAAAGGTGAAATAGATAAAATCCACGCTAAAAATAGAGACCGGCCATGACCGTGGCTTTAAAGGGAATAGACATCTATCAAATTATTATTTAGTATGGAAGTCGTTAAAGATCCGTTACAAAATATGCACGTCTGGGGGAGACGAGGTCAAGAAACCTAGCTGTAACACAGTCAGACACAACAAAACCGCGGGAGATGCCAGGACAGTTAGCAGAAAGACACCCAGTACGGATTGAGTATGGTCACGGCATCCTGTTAGATGAACGAGCGTATTGAAATGGGGTTAAAGATTATCGGCAGATTTGGCTAATTATAGACCCTTTGAATATCGCACTTTTACACACAGAGACAGTTGAGCTACGGCATCCAGGCTTACAATGAACACATGTAAGAGGCCCATGAGCCTAAAGCCCTTGGTGATCTACTTGAAAACTTACAAAATACGTACGACCGAGTTAGGTGTATACATACTTAATGATGAGTACTGGCGATGCAGATAATTAGATTTACATGGGATTAGGCAGTATTAACAGCAGCAGTTGTAGGGCTCCATGAGTGCTGGATATCTGGCGATCGCATGTATTATAGTTATTCACCGTAAGCCTCCAGTTACCCAGTCTAGGGAATCGCTGCCTGGAGATTGAAACAAAACACAGTATCGACCATATTTTGAATAGTTATCCGCATCTCGAAAGCCACTGGGCACAAATAACCTCCCTTTCGACCCTTTGGGGGTACATGTTCAACATTGTGAACTTTAGTGCCAAGCGCCAAGCTGAGAAGCGCAAACTTCTCATTTTTTATGCCTTTATTGACGCCGCTGTCGGGGATTGAACCCCAGCCTCCCGCATCCCGAGCGGACCCTGTAGCCACCACCCAGGCTATGGGGGCGGTTCCCCACATTGTCTTTGGACAACTGCGGGGCGCACATTTATTCCAGGACCCCATTAAATTCCCCACACAGATTAATATTACCCGAAATTTTGTTTGCTTCTATTTGCAGTTCCTGATCTTGGTGACGTGGTACTGCCATACTACTGTCGGGCGCGACACGATGAAATCCCTGCAAAATGATTTCCTGCACCTACTGCACCTTTACAGTACGCCTGTCAGGTAAGACCAAACTGACACTACCGGAGTTAATTATTATATAACTTGTAAAATGGTTCGTGTATCATTTGAACATTTGTGGTATGATAGAAACGTTATTGCCAGACTTGTATTGGATTAGCATTGTCGAAAACCGCAATCACTCCGTCTGTAATTACACTGTAGGCCTACTTAGCAGACTTCAGCAATTTGCTTCTTACGTTTGTGGCATACATAGGTCTAGTGAGCTAACAGTGCCCACAACGTTGCCTTGCTTCACTGAACTTACGGGTGGTGGTGTGTCGCCGCCACTGAGCCGTACCTACACCATAACCCCCCATTGCCAATGTGCAGCTTGGCCCAGTATAGCCAACTGTCACTTATGGACAGGAACAGGGGATTACAGCTAAGGTTATATCGATCGACTTGTGCACTTAGATTGTCAAAAATCCTCACTGAGATATGGTAGTCAGGGATACAAGCATACAAAGTGTGATGTTATGTCGCATAGAACTCATCTTCTTATTACACGTCTCCGAACTCGCTACCTGTTTCAGTCAACCGTGGTTAGTGATGACATGTACAGAAAATTCTATCCCTATATATATAACACGTGTGAGGAAACGTTAGATGTAACGATAAACTAGTGGTTCAGTTTGAGACTTGTTTCAGTTTATCCAGTCATCACATGTACAGATGTCCTAAAGCTACAAAACCCCTCAACATCACATTGCAGAGGACCTAAAGCTACAAAATCCCTCAACATCACATGTACAGAGGACCTAAAGCTACAAAACCCCTAAATATCACATTACAGGGGACCTTAATTTAAACTACAACACCCCTCAACATCACATGCACAGAGGACCTAAAGCTATAAACCTTTCGACTTGATCTTATCTGCATGTAATGTAGATTTATTTTAAGAACAAACAAAACAATGGGGAGAACCTTAATGAATTCACCATCAACTTCACCAATTGCCAGAGATAAGACCAATTTGGGTTTCCTCGAGGGACTTTAGTGAGACTCATGGGTCATGCACGAGATACTTTTCCTCAGATATGTCAAGGTCATTTACTAGAGAACAGCATTATAGGGAAATGCAACATCTGTATGTCGGTTCATGTATAGGCATAAAATTTGCCCATTGGCAGAAACATTCTTTGTCGTTCATTCAATCGTCCAGCAATTGACACAATAGCTGTTGTGAATGCAAGTGCCTCTTTACACCATTGCCCTATAAAACACATAATAGTCACATTGGAAATACATGTAGCTGTGCTTGCAGTGGCGGCTAAAGTCGTTTTGGTCCCATTTTGGTAAATACCGCTGTCACTTAAAAGCAGCTTACCATTTTGTTGTCAGATATTAGTCATTCCCATACGTGCTCTTCCATGATGTCTCTCACCAACCCACTCGCACACCAGTGTCTATTTCGTTTTACAGGGGAGAGGAGATGTTCCGGCGGGAGGCGAGATCACACCTGGACCTGCGGAAACACCGAGTGTTCACCTCCAACCCGTACCTAGACTGCTGCCCCACCATCACAGAGCTGACACCACGTACTGTAGGCGTCAACCCGCAAGGATTGTTGCTCGATCTGTTCCGCAGCCCCAATTTCACCCAGAGCTTCTACGAGACCCTGTGCCACCCGGCCATCAAGGACCGTCCTTGCCAGTTCATCCAGCCGGACTTTGCGGCGGTGTCCCGCTGCGTACAGCAGTATTCCTACGTGTACGCCGTGGGCCGGACCTTTGGCAACCTCCTCGAACAGTACCGCATTGACCTGATACGAGTACCGACGGGTTGCAAATGTCAGCTGGACGAAAACCAGCTCAATCAGCTGGCTGAGTACTCGAACGAGATTCATGGTCATGCCTAATCTGCTGTGAAGATAAGGAAACCTGATACGTGTTAGGGACACCTCCAATGCCAGTAACAAGACGTACATGTATGTACATCCCCGCTGTAGACAACCAAAGACGATGCGCATATTCATGTATTAGCTTAGAACTACTTATTTGGTGCTGATCTGTTTGTGACTTCGTTCCATGATGTGCTTATAGGTTCCTGCTCTGTAAATTTCGGAATAATGTTGTTTCCTCGTACTAAACCTCACCCAGAAAATAATTATGCCGTAAAGGTAAATTCTTCGCTTTAGACAATAATAAGTTACTTTGAATCACCTCATCCTTACATAAAAGTTATTTGAAAGCAAAAATGTTTTGCTTCATTGATTTACATACACACAAACGTTTAATACATACATGCCAACTTGTGTAGTAGAACCAACGTGCATTTGCAATGTAACATGAGATGTTTATTATCTCACAGCTTCCGAAAAAAAAAAGTAATTTCGATAGTGATCGTAGGGAAGTAACTGTACCCAACCTGATTTGCTGGTTACTCGTGTACTTTTCAATGAAATGAAAAATGTTTCATAAATGAAAAAATATCATAATCTGTGTGTGTCAAGCCTGGATAACACACAAAGATTCCATTGCTACATCTGTGGCCATTGCCAAATAAAACAAAATGCCCAGAGCTTTGACATTCCGCAGGCTTATTAGCTCTGCTTGACTTTGACAAAAATTAAAAAAAAATATGGCACTTTGAAATTTTTCTTAACACAGGACCGTATGCAGCTGGAAATTTCAAAGTGCTATTTATCCCACAATTTCATTGGAGTCCATCCAAACTTTATGAGAACATTGGTTACCATGGTAAATCTAAATGCCTGTTAAAATACTGCAATAAGAAGTTGGCATCTAGTACCTAAGATACAAACACATTCTATTTAAAACTTTTTAAAACATTATTGAGTACTGGGTCTTCAGTTCTAGCAGAGTCGTCAAGTCCCCTGGGCCTCTTTTTTTCAAAAACAAAATAAAAAAATCGCCTGAGCGTGTGGCCAAGGGGAAGCGACAACCAAGAAATCCGCGGTACAGAGATAATTGCGACATGCACTGAAGGACGACGGACGACGGTCTCTTTAGAGGCCTACTATAACTCAAACAGCTCCCTCCCTCTCTGTCTCTCTCTCTCTCTCTCTCTCTCTCTCTCTCTCTCTCTCTCACCCTGTTTTGGTTTGCATATTATTAATAAATGTTTATCAATTAGTTGACTTCATGAAAACTGCTCCACAATAATTGTATCCATTTTCTCTAGGCACTCCCCAAATGTCCCAGAACATCTTGTCATCTAGAGATCATCATCCCGGGGCTTCGAGATAACATACAGAAAAATCCTATCTCGAGATCTAACCTCAAGATCCCTAGGTCCTAGCTATCTAAAGATCTCGATTGCCTATCTCTACACATCGTAATCATCATCTCTAGGTGTGATCACGTTATCTTGGGGTATCAAATTTTAAACAATAATGCATAATGTCTTAAATCAGCCACCTTAGATTGATGACATCCAGCATTATATATATACATATTTTTAAATATTAACATTATTCTTTCAAGAGAAAAACATAACATCTTGAGATATGATATCAGGATCTCGAGATAAAATGCCAAGGTCTCGAGATAGAATGTCTTGACTGAGTGAAGCATAGTGTCAAGACCTTTGGGTCTCTTGTTGGTATTAATTTTCGAATTAATGTTCGAGTTAATTTTCTTACTTTTTTTCAGTCCCGCTTTACTATGTCAGCAGAGCTCATGAAATCGAAATTTCGACGTCTGCTGACATAGTACTTTTGACTGCTAAGTGTTCAAGTTCAGTTTGGGGTCATTCGGTGTATTTCTGATATTTGGACGACACTGTATCTCGGAAACGGCTAGTCATAGAGCGAATGGGACCAAAATTTGGGCCTCTGGGGTAAGTCTTTAGTGTATATAAAGTATTTTGACTGTTAAGTGTTCCAGTTCAGTTTGGGGTCATTCAGTGCATTTCCGATTTTTGACAACTTTGTATCTTGGAAATGGCTAGTCGTAGAGCAAAACGGACCAAGGTTTGGGTCTGTGGGGGTAAATCTTTAGTGTATATAAAGCACCTTTGAGGTGAAGTGTTCAAGTTTAGTTTGGGGTCGTTCGGTACATTTCCGATTTTCAGCGACCTTAAAGTATCTCGAAAACCAGGGGTCGTAGAGCAAAACGGACCAAACTTTCAGCCTCGGAGGTAAGTCTTTCGTGCATACAGAGTACTTGTCACTGTGCAGTTCCTATTTTGGCGACATTGTATCTACTTTAGACTTAAATATTCTGGGATCTATGTACTGCTAAGTTTATACTTTACATTTATTCTTTTATCTAGTAAGTGACCAAGCAGATCGTCAAGGCCCCTGGGCCTCGTGTTGCATAATCAATGCAACATTCAATCAAGTACATGTAGCAAGGCCGTCCCCATATATGCAGGCCTACATACATAAACATAACCCATCATCTTCGGTGTTTTAGGTAACATAATGCTGTTACCGGGGCTTTAACTGTTGCTTAGTTGTCTTATCAAAAATGCTGACATCAGTGGAGTAGAAGACAGTTGTGTCACTAAATGAACTCTGTGCCCGTATGCATGAAGGTGTTTGACCGCAGGATAAGGCTGCCTAGTATTCTCGGGATAAAACCTTAAAATGGTAGGCTATGCGTGGCAACGGGATGTCGCTATCTCCTGCCGCTATCCTGCCGAAAATGTATGCCTACTCATTGCTGGAGATAGCTGCCTATATCCCCTGGATAAAGTTAAAGCAAGATGTGGCGCAGTTATTTCTACACGTGCCGCTTGGACACTTTCCCCATGAAGCGACGTACCTTGCAATTGAACCAATTAGAGTTAATGCTACGATATATGTACAAAGTTCAATTAATTTGCTTTTACAAGATATATACATTATAACTAACAATAAAAATTAAGGAGCTAAAGGGGCATTCAGCTGTCAGTGACAGTGAGCTAATCGCTGTGGGAACGTCTCTTGCTAAGCATCTGCTTAGTGATAAACAATTAAATTCACAGTAAGAGACGGCTAACAAATAAATAAATCAATGAACCTGAGGGTGTCAATATTATGGTATGGTATGTAAAAGCAAATCCAGCAAACCCGCTCAAACACAATTGCTTCCGCAAAGTGAGTCGCTTGATATGCTAACAGTGTCAGGCCAAACCTGAGGTTAGGTATAGTCATCCAGGGTACTCATGCGCAGTAGCCAAATAAACATATTAAAATATCTCCACCCCACTCGGCTATAGTCAGCATATGAAATAAAGCAGATAGAACAAAACATACAGGATGCAAAAAAGATTCCATGAATGCTCAAGTAATTATAAGTTTTATCAACCAAGGCAAGGCAAACACAATTTTGTTGAATAAATTCTACCTTATTCTATTTAACTCTTCTAATACCGTTCTCTAATTAACAACACTCAAATTCTCTAATTAACATTCTCTAATTAACATCTCTGGTAAATTATATTAACATTCTACCTCGGTACCTTATATATAATCCCAAGTTAGTTTGGAGGGACAGAACATTTTATCCTCATAAGTTTCGTCAATGACTTAATTTTGCATCCGATACGCAAAATTATATATGCAGGGAATAATTAAAATGACATTGGATATAAACTTTTATTTGACAAGACTAACGTCTTTTAGGGTCTGTAACGCACAATAATCAGTGAACTTTTCCATGACTGGTAAACATATATAAACACCTAGCACCTTGGTATCAGGTGAGCACATTTAGAGTACGGGATCAATTAAGCGTTTCACGGAAACGGGAAAAGCCTGGAAATTCCAAAGGAATCTCCATGAGATTGTATGGCATGACCGTGATATTGAGCGAATGTTTCAAAATTAGACATAGCACTTGTTTGTTAATAGATTCGGAATAGCTATCCCCTAGCATATGCATATCCACACTTTGTGCATATCCGTAATAAAATCTAAACTATCCCGGCGATAGAGGCTGTCCAGGGGTACCCCTTATCCAGATATAACCGACTACCCTAGTTCCATGCATACGGGCATTGGTTTCAATATGAATAAAATTCGGGCACCTTTCAGGGCATTTTACGCCATATGTAGTAAATAACGTATCGCGGATGCTAAATATATAGCTGGCTATGTGGAAGTTTGAACAATTAATACTCCATTAGGAACGTTGACTTACCATACAAGTCATAAGCTATGAATTGAATATAATTATTAAGGAATGCGACGTGATGCTAAAAGAGTCTTGCTGCCCAAGAAACCTCTGTGTGCTCGCACCTGACTCTGTTGTTGCCCGGGGTTGTTGCCAGAATGCGGCGGCTGATGCGGGGGCTGATGAGACATCCATGAGTTTTGTATTGAGCGTTGTATTGGTTTGGCTGAGCACTGTGTTCTTCCAGACGATACATGTAAATATTACTCAACGTCTTAAAACTAAAAGATCTACCCAATCCAGCAAACCGCGACAGATTTTAAGGGTAAGTGCTAGCAAATTATCAAACCCTTCAGTCCGAGCAGTGTACCTTAGTTAAAATTATGACATAGTTCAACGTTATGAAGAGCTAGCTTGTTTTAGTGTAGTAAGTATGGGCGAAAATAGGGTGTTTGTCTAGCGGGTAACCGTCTAGCGGATGAATACAAGTGAACCCGCCCCACAGATGACCCGCCCTCAAATTTTTAAGACCACCCGCCCCAAAGTTACCTGCTTTCTGAGAAAGTTTATGGAAGCGTTTCTGAACTTTCT
>JAAUYG010005949.1_pt1 | contig 11618 bp, 10 predicted proteins | sample 7278091 | NCBI WGS metagenome assembly JAAUYG01 (sample SAMN14350201, study PRJNA611818) | marine sediment metagenome | isolation source: surface marine sediment (0.6m) | place: French Polynesia: Moorea | collected 2018-08 | reverse complement strand
GCTACTGCTACTACTACTACTACTACTACTACTACTACTACTACTACTACTACTACTACTTCTACTACTACTACTACTACTACTACTACTACTACTACTGCTACTACTACTGCTACTACTACTCCTACTACTACTACTGCTGCTGCTGCTTCTGCTGCTGCAGCTGCTGCTACTGCTGCTGCTGCTGTTGCAGCTATGCTATCATCACCCTATTACGAAGCATTGCCATGTGTGCTTGGTGATAAATTCTCCTCTGTTTTTAAGCAGTCTTGATTACAGTGTACTGGTGCCATTTTCGCCGCAGTTGTGTATTGGTTCTTGTATTCGGATGTAGGCATGTTTTTCCCCAACTTTCCTTAGAGCGCGATAATCTATTTTTGAGCCGAGTACGGAAATAACCTTATATTATTATCGGGAACGAGTTGTTTTCCCCGGAGCACTGAACCACAAATTATGCCGAGACCGACCCCCTGGCACCCAATACACGAACCCGGTACACTTTCAGCAAACACATAACTCCTAACGCCAGTGTGAATTGTTGAATAAGCCCAAAATGATAGCATGTGTTAATATTTATATTAGGGCAAGCTATTATATTGGCCTGTTGTTGCTGCTTCTAAAGGCTCTTTTAAATACCGCCTAGAAACCCATAACGTGGTGCATTCGTTGAATATGTTAGGTTCATAGTGTTGTTAGCTGCGAAAATATTTTAAACCGCAGATCATACTGTATTTAAAAGGTTAAAATATTCAAATTAACAAGCTAATGATAAAAAAGGATTTCCGGCGAAAAATTGGAAAATATATCCACTATCCATTCTTAAGCAACTGGAGGAACATATTTGTGGCTTGTAGAAGAAGATATAGTTTAGCTTTGTTTCGTTCAGGTCAAAATTAACCAAAGCATACGACCAATTTCCTTACTATGTGCGATCACATGTGATCACATGTTAGAACAATTTGCATTTTTGGTAGAAGTTCATAAACACTTATGGGACCCAATAATGGTAAGGCCTTGAAATTCACAGCATTACATTTTAAATAATTAATTAATAAATAAATAAATAAATAAATAAATAAATAAATAAATAAATAAATAAATAAATAAATAAATAAATAATGAATGAATGAATGAATGAATGAATGAATCAATGAATCAATGAATGAATAGTGACTGAAGGAATAAATGAAGGCATGCATGGGTCGATGAGTTTGTGGATAGGAGAGAAAACAAAAAAATAAACACAAACAAATTTTGAACATTCGTGCTCCCATGCTTTTACCCCCCCCCCCCTCTCCACACACACGGGCGCACATCAACTGTCCAATTTAACTTTATTTGTATTAGCGATTACTTTCGCAAATTGGGGAATACAAATATAGTTCTGAAAGTAGTGAATTAGGATCAATATTACAGTTCTGATGGACTATCGCAAGCTGCTCAACAGCACGTGACAACAAATTAGGTAACAACAATGCAACAAGATACCAAACACACCGCGGACTTTATTTTCTCCTCCAACATCTAGTACTTGCATTTGTACACACTAGTACATGACTACATTTATATGACATTCATACAAAATGAAAGCAGCTCATTCGCCGAAAATGTCATCTCGCCGGGTACAGAGCTGCAATATGGTTGTATAAACTCGACCAACCACACCGTTTGACAGCATGCATCCATCGTACACAGGATGGGACCCCTTTAATTAAGCCGAAAATTAAAAAAAAAAACAAACATTGATTTCGGTGATCTGTTGAGTCTTTCTTTTTTCTATCTTTTTATAGAATTCTCACGAAGAGCAATTCAAATACAGACGAGCTGTAAAAATAAGGCACTTGATTTGACTGAGATCACCCACCGAAATTTGCTTTATTTAGGAAAATGGAAATGCATGTGAGTGATTTCTTGAAGCAAGACACTTGTTTTGGCATCAGGTATCAAAACTGTTTTATTTAGGTGAGTACTCATGGTGCTTTCGTTAGATATTTTAAATCCCGCCGCATAGGAGTAATTTACACCCCCATGGGGATCCCGCCCTCCCCGAATTGTCAAGGAATATAAAGATAGTACCAATTTGTTGCAGATTCTAAATATCATAGGCCTTGCCGTACCACATAATGTTACACATGTCTCTGATATACCTAGCCTTGTTGTAAGGGATTAAAGTGTACCAATCGTTCATTTCTTTCTGGAAGAGCCCAGCCCTCGGTTTTATGTACTCCTCAACGTCCACGTCGACAGGGGAATCCCAGAATTTGAACAGGAAGCGAGCGTACGCCATCGGGTTTCTGATGAAGTCCTCGTAACCGACCTCGATGCTGCGTCCGGGGTATTTCTCATCCAGCTTGGCCATGACCTCCCTGTTGTGTTTTACCATCTGGCAGTACATGGTGGCCTCCTTCACGGGGTCCCCAAGACCATAATAGCTCTGGCTGGCATTTTCGTAGCCTTGACGGATAGCAGCTATGGCCTGGGGATTGCGAACCAGGTGTACGACTCGGAAATTGGGGTTCTGCTCCATCAGAACCGCTGCGACGTCCATTGACGTCCGCACCGTTGTAACGCCTCGCAGTCGCGTTTTGGAGCAGTACGTGGACATAATGCGCTCGCATCGCGCAATGTTCGCTCTGGCGTCCTTCATGCAAGCCGTGTAGTTCTTGACCGTGTCGGTGACCGTGCTGTCAGGGGTACCTTCATACGAGCCAGCTCTGGCCCCTCCTAGGGTGTCCCACAGGATCTTCTTGCAGACTTTGGTCTTCGGAAGGCTAGGATCATACCGACCAGGACAGTCTTTCATCATGACAGGTCGGCACTGCCTGTGGAACACTTGTTTGGACGTCTTGATACATTCTATGAGGGGGAGGTTGGACATCTGGGAACCCATCTTCCGGAACCAGTAAGGGTGGACGTAGGTATCGGTCGGGATCCCATCTACGTTGCAATCCAGAATGTCTCCTATTACGTTGGCGACCCCGTCTCTTTCGTCGTCAGGCAACACCCTGGAAGAACAGCCAGCGAAAGATTATGAGAGGTTTCCGTTGTGTCTCCTAAAAGGAATGTGGATAAATTGTCTCCTGGGGTACAGTGGAACCTGACTTTTCGAAAACCAGGAAATATCGACAACCAGATCCGGTGTTCTAAAAAATGAAGTGGATACTTAAGCCAAAACTTAATTATGTACTCAAGTATTGATTTCCGTGAATACTTACGTTATATTGCGTGAGAACTACTACTTTAAGTTAGTTTGAGAACTCAGACGCTGGCCAATAGAGGTCTTTGTAATGAATACGTGCATGAGACCTGATTTTTGAATGCTGGGTAATGGCGACCACCAACGCTGGCGATTTTATCACGTGTAAGGTCCTTAAGTAAGGTATGATGATAATTAAACCATTCGTCTGCACACGATCTAGGATTACCTCATATAGGATTTACGAACGAAGCATTTTTTTTTTTATTTTCGCAGTTTCATTTATGATAAACCTGCCAATGCTTGAGACATCATGCCCTACTATTCAGCCGTGCATGTGCGCATTGCATTCAAACGCCTACTAAACCCCTCATACGTCTTTAGAGTGATGAGGATTAGCAGAAATTATTTGTCCTACTAAACTGGAGGAAACACATTGGGATTGTGTGCGGCCACCTAAGAATAAAGGATAGTCTCTGCTGTTCCCAATCTTACATGCAATACTGTACCAAGAGTAAGGTGGGCGTACTGAACTAAATTACACTTTACCGTACTACTAGGGCGTATTACGGTGGAATTTTGTAATAATTTGTATAGGAACCTGGTTTTAAAAGCCCATGAAATTTCAGGAAAGCCCATCCTCGCGGGTCTTGGTTCACACCTATATTCTAATGAAACATGTTGCAATGTCCCTGTAATTAAAAAGACCCCAACATCCATCCAACGCTGTTTTTGTTAGTTCTGTGATTTTCTCTAAGCGAAGGGTTTTTCATGTGTCCTGTGTCTGTTTGTTGTGCTCTGTTTGTACACTATAACATATAATATCAAACGAATATTCAAACAGGAAAATAAAAGTCATAGTGACCAAGTGGAAAGATAACATTCTCGGACCTCATACCTCAACGTTCCGTCCTTGTTGTTAAATATATCTTCCGGACAGATGTAATCACGTGATCCAAACATGGCTGTATAGACGCCGTCCAGTGGTTCAGTGACGTGCATGGCATTTGGCGTGTTGTCAATAAGTTCTCCGATAAGTGTTCCCTCGGACGCTCTGTACGATACAATCAATACTGTGCGCGCTTTATCGTTGTCGAATGGAGCCACCTTGTGCTGTATAAAAGAGAATATTTGAACGGATATAGTAAAGTTTAATAACAGTACAGTGCCCATTAGAAGAGCTAGAATCAATGTTAATCTTTAGTCAGTTGACATTTATACTGGGAACACAATTTTATATACAATAAATATTAACTGATCGTCAATTTAGAGGTCGGTTTGGACTATGTGGGTGGAAAAGACGATGGGGAAAACATAGGCAATTAATAAACAGCAATGGAAATCAAATTTACTATTTTTTCTGCCTTTCATTGAGAGCGCGGAAATGCTTCACAGATAATACAGTTGCTGTCATTCACTTTAGTTAGTCACTGAAGGCACATGCTACTGAATGGGCTGTAAATGCGTATTGTAGAGTTACCTTTGCTTCTAAGTCTTCCAAAGTGATTCCACCGATGTCTGTCTGGATGTTTGATAGATCCAGAATGTCCGGGTCATTGGGGGCCGCTGGGGCCGCGTTCATGTTTACCACATTGGATTGCGAAGATCCTGAATCGGCTGCTCGTACAACTGCTGACTCGGCTATGGAGAAAAAACGACGTTCTTGCGTTTTAACAACATGCTGGACCAATGGCTCATCGCTTAATTTTTAAATCACTTTCAAATTGTGCTCGAGCTGTCTCCAAAATTGTTACCGCTTTCAGCAGAAAATGATTCTAGATATATGACACTTATCATTAAGACCACGTATCTGCTTTTCTGATCCTTTTCCTTGATCCTGATCGTGGAATTAATTGTATAGTCAGAAAACTGCACAGCTCTGTAGAAAACAATACCACAATTTTCAGGATTCCACAGACTCTAGCTTCTTAAGCTTCTTAAACTTTTGAAATGAAGGGGTATTGTTGGAATTCAAGCTATCGATGGTCATTCTTGGCAGATCGAAAATGACAAATTAAGAATATAATGTGCATTCTTTATTTACATTTTGTTCAATCCCGATTCTCATGATGCTTTCTCATGTCCAAAAAACGCACATGGCATCTGTAACTGTTACCAGTTTGACTTTAACTGCTTACATGAAGCGACTATTTCCCAAAATGTTTCAGACACTCAGCATTTCTAACTATATATTTTTTTTAAGTCACGTGTATTTACCCGGGCTGCTGCTGTCTGAGCCGCCAATATTCATACGCGAGATCTTGATGTAAGCTGTGATAATGATGATGAGCCCCATGATGAGGGTCGTTCTGCGCATGCGGAAACGCATCTTGAGGGCGTACAGCAGACCTCGTCCGACTGTTCTCCCCGTGTCACAGGCGGAGCTCGAGGACTTCCGGTGTCTCACGATAGCCGTGTCTGCAAGTAGAGAGTGGCCAGTCGCACCTTCACATGTGACAACCCTGCACGGGACAGAAATACATCGAGTCGTTATGAACACTTAATTAGCAGTTTTGCCTAATTTATGTAATATGCGTAAGTTCATTGGGATGTTTCCGTTAATACTTCTGTGACAGACGCGGTTGATTTTGATTTTGTGACAGACGTGGTGAATTATTATTGGAATGCAAGCTTAGCGAAAGACAAGTTTTAGTGAGCAGTCTGTCTTTAAGAGGGAATATTTCTCAACCAATATTCGAAAAAAAAATGCCTTTTACTTTTAGTATCAGTGTTTGTGCTTGGTAATGTGAAGCGACGGCCAGCATAGGGTCAAAATTGACAGGATACCAACACCAAAACAGGAACCAAAACTGAATCCATCAATGGACAAAAAGACGTATTTGTTTACAGAATGATGAAGGCAGATTCCATCTCCAATAACAAAACGTGACATGCTCTAGCACAAGTAGTCAAAACGCGACGAACAAAATGACCAACTCAAGCAATGCCATATTCGGTATCGGATATTACACTTTTGTATGCTCACGTGCCACAATTACTGCATACGTCACAGCCTGAATAATGTTGCCATGTATGAAAACTGATTTGGAACAGATGCTGATCGGGGTATTTTAGATTGTATTTGGCTGAGGTGGGGCTGGGCTGGGATGCGGGTGAGGTGGGGTGGGGGTCCTTTTAGACACTAGTATTTGAAAACGCCGGAACAGTTCCTCCGTTTCTGTATACAGTCTATTTCAACACTGTCCGAAAAAAAATCGTGTCCTTTATTAATTTTGGCACAGAGTTCTGGCAATTGAAGACTGTTCTGTGTCATATGCAGCTAATCATTTGCGACAAACCACAACTTGTGACATTTGATTTGCGACGCACGTACGCATGATACAAAATGCTAGTATATGCAACATCTATACAAAAAGCAAAACCTTCCGCAAAGCATCGAAGTGACATAATGTGCACCCTTGTCAAAAAATTAAATTAAAATGTTCCACATGCCAAAATGGATGCAGGGCTTTGACATAAAATACATACCGGTTTACTGTAAAAATGGCTAGCTGAAGCCTGGAAAAATACGAGTTTTGTGAGGTCAAACATGCCACAAAAAGTTAGAAGGTGTTTTGTGTACAAAGGAAATGTCCAAGAATACTGGTATAAGCTACATATATGGGTTTCACTCACCGCCTTCGGATGGCATTATCCGTATATGTAGCAAAGATAAACTAATACTCGGCTTTCCCGCCGAGTCCGTGAACGGCTATGGCTACTTTCCTCGTGGCGGTCACTAAATAAAAGTAGTTCCGGTATTTTATAGTGATTATCTGGTAGTACAGTGACCAAAGCACTCACCAAACACTCATCTGTACCCCCTTTCAGGTGGAGGCAGAAACACACATACCTGGACGGCGTCTTAGTTGCTCTGCGACAGGCAGACGGACCATGACGTGGCTCTCAACTAATTTGCATATTCATCATTTTGGATATTGATCCAAAGTACTGAGGGAATGGAGAGATTCGACCGAATTTCCCAGTATCCCCCGCGTCCAGATACAAACTAAAGGAATTGATTTTGCGGCCGGATCGATATTGATCAGCCACTGCCGTAAAATCAATGCGTCCCCAGCGTTATAAAATATACTGCTATAAAAGTTAGATGGATTTAAAATCAAGTGCTCAAATTTGATAAGCACTGAAACTGATCCGTGGTTTTTATGTAGTTTCAGTGAAATGTATTTACTGTTCTCTTTATGTACTGCGCATTTGGCTGATCAATTAGGTACTATACGGCGGATAAGAAAAAGCCAAAGCGAAGAAAACAATTAAAATTAAAAAGTATGAAATTAAATGTGAAAATATGTCTTTTTACCATTCGCATGGCCTATTTTAGGAACTTGCATAGAGTGAAACGTCTGTACACATTTTACGGACAGTTTAAAAACTGGCATTTTCCGTAGATGTCCCGCGTTGCTGGTTGAATTGAAATGAAATTTGACATTCGGAGATCGATACGAGATCGATGGGCCCATCGAAACCGATGCTCATTCCCTGGCATTTTATTTTACCTGCCACCCGCCACAGCTGGTCGGCGGCTGGTTTCAAGTGGTGACATTTAGGAAAGTATAGAGTGGACAAAAGCGTAACGCAGGCAGTGCTTGCCATTTTCAGTCTGACATTAAAATACAGATAGGGAATATTTACCTCAACTCGTGTCAAAACTTTTGTCAGGCAGTGTAACCGACGGCGTAAGCATATGACGTAGACACGTCTGCTTGGTGCAGCTGGAAGGGTCGCTCGGAACTTTCTCAGATTTGCGCAGTGTCCACACAAAGGAGCTACCAGACCAAAGGTAAGAGTTGTAACGCTCCTTATAATATTTCATGGGTGATTTTAATACACCGAGCATACATGATAAATTTCAGGATTATATAGGTGATTGGACCAGGTTGCGATACAAAATGAGGATGGCAGAATGAGGATGGCAGTTTTTTTTATAATGGACCTGCCATGGGATTCTTCAAACTGGTCTAAATCTCACCACAGTTAATGTATATGTAAAGTATATCGAACGTTAGAGTTTAGCCAGCAACTCGGAAAGTCGGAGTCGTATTATCTTATAGCATATCAGGGAAATAGACACTGTTTGTCGACGTCATCAGTGAGTGAGTGAGTGATATCATAAGTTTAACGGCACATCATAAGTTTAACGGCACATCAACACCAAAAGGGTCATACACTGCCAAAACAGGTGTAAACTGCCCTGTGAGTCTAAACAGAGTCCACTAGAAAAAAATGTTATGTTCAAATGAGTGCAAAGTCCATCGACGTCATCAGTGCACACAAGTAAACAGCATCAGCAGCGTCAGAATTTAAAAATAACCGTCTGGACTATTTCAAATGCATGGGGGATTTCTTCAGTTCAGGGCTTGCTCTAGCGGTTGTACTATTAAAACGACCGACGCGGACGATCAGTTGAATCAAAATTTCTTCCATTTTTCATGGGTTTCCATGCCACCTTGTCCGACTCCGCGGCTTTCCCAAAATTAATTTATTTATTATTTATTTATTTACTTAGTTAATTAAGTATTTGTTTTATTTTCCCTGTTATTCAGGTGAAGACACCCAGGTGGGTCGCTATGCATACCCCAACGCGGATAACGTTACTTCTCTTACACGTTTTCGCTGCTTTGCTATGGACAGCGGGACCCACGTCAGAGGCGGGTGAGGAAGCAATCAAGTGCAGTATAGCATAATAGAGCAAAATGATGAAAAATGCTAGCATAATAGAGCATAATGATGAAATGGCGTAGTAGTGGGATCTTAGAGACCTATACTGACACATTGTTGTGTATTAAATCAATATCAGTGGTTGAAGTGGATAGCCATATTTATCTTTGAAGATGAATAGAGCTAGCCATTATTCGCGCTATCTGGTTTGCATGTACATGCACTGAAAGAAGAAAAACGCAAGAAAAATAGTACGATTTGAGATTGTGCGTAAGGGTCGTTTTCTATATATTTTGAGCAGCGTCAAGTTGATGTGGTAAAGCTATTCTTACAGAAATTATCTGTTGCTTGAACGTTTCCTGGACGAAGCGGTAGCGTAGAGCACGGACAAGCCGATCCGATTACATAGCAGTTTACAATGCAATTACTGCCATTTTGCATTTTAAGGTAAAGGGTACATGTAGTAGCGGACGTGGCATAATAAAGGTCCAATTGAAAATCACAACGTCTGCTTTTTCACTGCAGTCCACATCACCCGGAAGTTAATGGAGACCGAGGAAGGAGGAGAGAAAACAGCGGAAGTAGAAATGCCTAAGCCAGGAGTAAGTGACTTCCGGTGGTTCCCAATGCGTCATCGATCACAAAAATACTGAGATATTACAAAATTGTTTTAAGCAGTTGCCCAACAAATGCCCTTCTATCAGAATTTATTACCGTTGCCATTCATTTTACGGAAGATGATGTAGTAGTGAGCCCTGAAAAAGGCACCAATGAGCCCCTTTCCTGTAACTGGTAAAGCAAGAAAAGGTTTTGTTTTTTTAACTTATCGCTTATGAATTGAGTGTTAAGATATTTTTAGGAGCTATCCGAACTCAAGTTGTAAAAAAAAAATCATAATAAAGTCAGTTATTTGAAACAGAATCCGTAAAGGGACACTGGAAGGAAATTTAGAAATGGTATTTCGGTCCTTCCTACTCATGTCTAGAATTTGTATAGATAGTATCAAATAGGTTGGCAGATGAACAATTGGTAATCCTGTCACTAAAGCTGGGGCAGAAATTAGTGACAGAACTTGACATGCATACTGTTTCAGGCCAGTACGGACGATTGGTGATAATTGTGCCAAAGCAAAATTGAATTCTGAAAATCAAATGCAACACAGCAACTGTTAATCTCAGATGCTCCAGATTTATGAAGGCACTTCCAGGGGAATATCATGATCTTTGAGTTTGCCAAACATTATTCCAATGGTATTGAATTAATATTTAGAGGGAACGAAACATTATTTCTAGGGAATGATATGTTGCTTCGAGGGAACAAATATTTCGAAGGAACAAAATATTATTTCCAGGAAACGAAATATTAATTCGCGGGGAAAGAAATACATGAAACATTTCAAGGGAACGAAATGTTGGAAATGTTATTTCGAGGGAACAAAATACTGTTTCAATGGAAAGAACTATTTCAACAAAGGCAACGATATAATATTTCGTAGGAGCAAAATAAAATGTAATCTTGATGGAACGAAATATCATTCACGGGGAACGAAATGTTTTTCCGATGAAATGAAATAGCATTTCGAAGGAAACAAATATTATAAGCGAACAAGAAACCATAACGAAAGAAGGAAATCATATTGCGAAGGAACATAATGTAATTGAGAGAGAACGAAATATTATTAAAAGAAACAAGATCTTATTTTGGGGGAATGAAATGCTATTTCGAGCAAAGAAAATAACATTTCGAGGGAACGAAATTATTTTCCGACGGGACGAAATATTGTTTGACTCGTTGGTATTTCCAGGGAACAAAATGATAATTATGGGAGGGAAATAATAATTCTAGGGAAATAATAATTCGAGGGAACGATTTGAGGGACCGAAGTACTATTTCGAGGGCACGAAATAGCATATCTATTAACAAAAATATGTATTTTTTCCAATGTCCATTTAAGGCTTCCGTCATTTGACAATTCCAGGCACCCCAAGTACCTCCAGTCAAGCGACCGTTTGTGGAGAACGAGTCTCATCAGCTCTTCGTGCTCTCCTATCAACGTAGCGGCTCCAGTTTTTTCGGCAGTTTGTTCGACTATTTCCCGGGAGGTTTCTATATTTACGAACCCCTAGATGGCGTCTACAACGCCATGTACGGGACGCCCGAGGAGTGGAACGTACCATCTGACATCATGAACTTTCCGGATGGCCGTTTGCGGTATGATTTTAGTCAGATAAAGGAAACTATTTTTGTACGTATGATGACTTCCTTATTTTATTCCGCCCTTCTTCTCATTCCTCTGTTACCTATCTTTTTCTTTGCTTCTGTCTTCTCTTCTTGTCTCTCTTCCCTCAATTCTTCCCTTCCATCACTCCCTTTCCTTCCTTCCTTCCTTCCTTCCTCCCATTCCCTTCCATTGCATTCATGTTGACCCATAGACCTATGAGTAGTTAGTACACGCATGAGACCTGATTATTGCATGCTGGGTAATGCTACAGTCACAAAAAAGGCGGTCTCCGTCCGGTGGGAATGTTGGGCGGTGTGGGTACACACCGCGCGGGTGGCAGGGGTTGGGAGCGGTGCAATTTCAATCCTCAGTTGCAGTCACATAGAGCGGTCAGACCGCGCGCTCTGCTTGGACACCGCTGACAACCCACACCGCGAGGAGACCTCTGGTGGTGCCCGCTGAACCGACCGGTAACCCCCGGCGGTCACCGCCAGTCATCAGCAGTAACTGCAGACCGCTGGT
>JAAUYG010196043.1_pt1 | contig 11620 bp, 6 predicted proteins | sample 7278091 | NCBI WGS metagenome assembly JAAUYG01 (sample SAMN14350201, study PRJNA611818) | marine sediment metagenome | isolation source: surface marine sediment (0.6m) | place: French Polynesia: Moorea | collected 2018-08 | reverse complement strand
CAAAACATATATTCAAGAAAAGTCACACTGTGATGCTCAACGTCCGAACTAGGCTTATGGACCGTATACTTGTAAAGTTAAAACTGGTTTGGCTGAGGTAATTTTTCATTGAGTTATTTGAGTAAAATTACTCAAAAAAACGTTCCCTAGGCTATAACGCAGTGAAGAAAACTCCCATTGGGCTGATATTTTGCAGAAACATGCTTAAGGACAGTCTACAGGGACAGTTAAAAATGGTTTTGCTGAGGTAATTTTCATTGAGTTGTTTGAGTAAAATTACTCAAAAGAGCATTTCGTAAGTCCTAACATACTAGTAGCATAAAATTCATTCCAAAAGTGTTATTTATGATGGGTACTTTTTGGCCAACCGGGATGCCCCATCGCGTTGCGCAGCAACCGACTGTCTAGTTTTCATCATTGTTTTCTGTCAGAAACAACAATCGTCACCATGCCTGGATCCCATGGAGGAAAACTGATGTCGTGCAAGCAAGGCATCCTACGCACTTTCAGTATATCATCACCCATTGGAGACTTGGAAGCCATTAGCTGTCCCAGCGGTTTGCACAAACTTACCATGGCTTCTCCTAGTGAGGAAGAAAACTTTAAACCAAACATGCAGTAAGCCAGTCTAGTAGTTTACTTGCACTTTAATATGTTTAGTATATATGTTGAAGCAGGCAAATGTGTTTGATGGAATGACCATGACAGTGCGTCTACACTACACAAAAAAAGTTAAGGATATCTTGAAATTATCTAGACTTTTTGTGCTGTTTCTTGCATGGGCCTTAAGTTTAGCATTTAAATCCAGATATTGATTATTGACAAATATCCTTATTTTTTTGTGTAGTGTATAGTGGTCGTGATTCTCATACCATGCATACTGAGGGCTGATTCACTAATCAAGATACTGTAGTAGAAACCAGTGTCTTTCTGATGCACAAGTTCAGTTACAAATGACCCGAAAAATGGTATTAAATCAATACAAGGCTAAACTGTTGGTAATTATCATGATGTCCAATCAGTTTATGACTGTAATTTAACTTAAATTAATAAGATAAAGAAATAGTTGTACCCTTACACTGATTGTTTCGACCTTTCTGAAAATTGTACATGTATTGCATGCATTTGTTACAACGCTTGTGTTGAGTGTAGTAGAAAGTTTGCAAATACAATGGAAGCTGTCTTGAAAGACCACCCATAGGCCATAAAAATGTGGTCTTTCAACACAGGTGGTCTTTGGTGACAGGTTCAACTAACTGAAACTTAAGACCTGCCAGGAATATCTGGTCTCTCTGTGGCAGTAGTCTCTCAAGGCAGGTTTTACTCTATTTGTAAGTACCGGTACTAGTTTTGTCCTTTGGAATCATTACCTACATGTACATGTATCACTTGCTCATTCTGTTAGCCAGCACCACAAAAACTAATATTGTATATTCTAGTTATCCAGTATTAATTATGGTACAATAACTGTAAACTGAATGTAGCAAACATGTAATAAATTTAATGAACTGAACAGTTTTATGGAACTGCATGCTAAACATGCTAAAGATAGAAAGTCTTTCTCTACTTAAATGAAACCTATCGTAAGAGACCGCTGCCATGACAGACCACCTGTCTTGAAGTACCACATTCTTGGCAGAAGGTCCCACATTTCAATGCAGGCGAACCCGACACTAAAGAACACCTGTCTTGAGAGACCATATATTTTATGGACAATGATGTTGTCTGTCACGACAGGTTTTTGCTGCTTAAATTTTCCTCATCTGTATGTTACTCTGGTGCATAATATAATTATATAATATCTTAATGTTGTTAAATGTGTTACATGTGTTTTGCTGTTTCAGACAGCCAGTGAAAGTGAAAGAGACTTTGCACAGTGGTGATATGCACAACTATCAGCCGCTGCAGAAATGTGTTGACTGGCTCCGCGTGTTCTTCAAATCCCCACAGAAGACTGCAACACTGCCACTTCCTCCAATATGTTACCTAGCAACAGAGAGATCTGATAGTGGTATGTTGCCAAGGCCATTTACGTGAAAGTTACCTGGTACATTGTATTTTGTTTTGCTGTGGAAATCAATGGGGTTAATAGCACACTAAGCAACATGAATTTTAATTTTTCCCTGTCACTATTAAACTGTCAGCGTCCCACTGACTGAGATGTTTTAACATGATTGAGACCAAAAACAACAATTACATTTATGCACGTAGCACACTAAGCATTGTTTTGACTGAGTAATTGATAGTATAGTTATTGTATGAGTGATTTTCTGGTACAGGTAGCGGTACAAGGACAAAAGCCAATATTGCATGTGCTACTATCATGAGTAATATTGAGCATATTATATATACAGATACTGGTATATCACACTGGCGCCCTGAACAAAGGCAGCGACAGAGGAAATATTCAGAATTCATAAAAACATCATGGTGATTTGTACTTCCTATATGGTTCTAGCACTAGAATAATCATTGGCGTGGCAGTAACATATACTGAGTAAAGCCATATTGTGCAACATCAACACAATATCATACCTATTGGTATGCCCCTTCATGTGTACTTGTAAATAAGGAATTCTTATAGGCTCCCAAAGGCTTTCTTGAGGTAGGGGAATCAGGCGTAAAGTTGGCTTTCACTCTCAAGGTCATATCACCAACCGAAAGTTGCCTTCAGTGGTGTACTATGCGGGTGTAGGTGTGGTGAGTTGCTTTCTTAATAGGATTTCCATAAATTGAGTACATGCCAGGGGCGTAACTGGCTTGTTTCAATTGGTAAGCACAGAGCCCTTTTGAGGGTGTCTAGGACAAGGTCTAATGGCCATTTTGAGACATTTTGGAGCAAAATGGTATGCACAGTGCTTTCTAGTATGTATGTGCAGATAGCCAGTTACGTCACTGCATGCAGTTCAGTAGTACACTTTTAGTGCTGCAACATACACATATCCTTATCATGCTTATTCCAGGTTCATTCACAGAGCGCGTTTGGTACACCCTGACCAATCAGGTTGGGGTAGGAGAGACCGTGAGCTATGGGGAGTTGGCCAAACTCAGCGGCAGCAGCCCTGCTGCCAGTCGTGCTGTTGGACAGGCGATGCGCACCAATAACGTGATGCTTATCATCCCTTGTCATCGCGTTATACTTGCCAATGGAGAGACGGGAAATTACGGTGGCGGAAAAAGAAACAGCGTGAAGTCATGGTTGCTTCAGCATGAGAAAGGCCATTGAATTATTTGTTCCATGTGTGAATTAACATATCCACCATTAGTGTTCCTGGATTTTAACCATTAATTGAACATTGATTATCTGCACTGCAGATACAATGAATAGGCGTAATAAGTTTCTGCATATCCAAGATATTAAAGGCACCTACACACACACATATGACCAGGGCCAAATATTCAGATATCTATGGTAGATATCTGTGTGGCACATCTAATCTAACACCACTACATGTACAGGATTGCATATGTACGAATATTCAAGTTCATTTTAGCCATGTTAAATCATCATTACGCCAACTCAGCTATAGTATCACATGGAATTGTGATTATTTGTATGGTACATATAACTATGGTTGAGGATTTAACAAAGGTGGCTGGGTGTTCCTTGATCCGGAGATAGATATGTATAGGTGATAGTATGTACTAAAGGATGTAAGTAAACATCAATATTAGATGTCATAACAACATTATGGTTTTCTATGAACATGATGAATGGTATATATGAATATGTGTAATACTAAAATTTGTACATTCCTTGCCATTTACGTTGGTCAGCCAGAAAGAATCCAGAATTTTCTTTGAGCGAGAACATGGAGAAGGAAATGTAAATACTACGAAGTAGAAGGGAGTGTGATGCTTTACCAATAGTTCATGTTATAGTTGCGACAGGATTTTGTGCATTCTAGAAAGATATTGAAAAACACCCAAACCATACAACTGTTTGAACTAGGTGGTATCAAACTTTTAAAGGAAGGAAGAAAGAGTAGACTACATGTGTACGCTGTACGCTAATACTTCGTGGTCACTCTGAACAGAGGCCACCCTCTCCTGTAAGGTTAAAATCTGTCACTACTGTTATCAATGTGTTTACTCTCACTCTCACCAAAGGCCACCTCTCTAATATGGCCACAATTTCTTGGCAAATAGTGTGGCCTTAATATACTAGTACTATATGGACCTAGAATGCTATCCCATGGTTAGGGGAATGGCATCTTGCGTGAATGTATAAACTCTCCATTGGATTAAAATCTTGTAGAGGTACATGTACACTAGAGCCCCCATGTCATTATCAAAACACATGTGACCTTTATTTTACAATGAGTGAAGGTTGATTGAAGATTCGCATAGTCACAATGTCTTTCTAGTTTAAACATGGCAGAACTTCAGGCCAGAGGTACTTTGTGGAATCAATTCATGTACATACAAGTGCTGTTTTCTATCCAGTTTGGTTGCACAATAAAGCATTACTAGTAGTTTTGTATATAAATATTTTGTCAGTCTTGATATATTTTTTTCTGTGTATACATATCGGTGCCAGCTTGTGTTTCTGCAGTTGTATTACCATGGAAAAACATCATCCCAGGACACTAAATGGTGAAACATAGACATGTGGTTACTATTAGACACTACCTAATAGGAATTCATATCGGGGGGGGAGTCCAAGTGCGCCATTAGATTTGACCATGAAAGGTGAAATTCAAACGCCGATTTTGAAGGCTTATCTAGCACAGATTTATGAGCGGAATTGGGCAATATGTGCGTATGTAACATTACTAGGAAAATAAATTTGGTAAGTCGACACCATTACATTTGACCATGAATGACCTTGAAATGTCAAAGTCAAGGGCACTCAAGAGTTCAAATCCTCTTGTCTTACTCATAATGGATCAGAGTTTAGCCATATATTGCCATTAAGCATCAATAGGAAATCATATATTAGGGAGTCCAGTACCACAATCGCATTTTACCTTGAGTGACCTTGAATGGTCAAAGTCAGGGTCACTTAGATTTTGAGTGGTAGGAGATATGTATTATATATCTCCTAGCAATACAATGTACCTATATTAATCTTCATGGTGACAAATCCGAGAATGGGGTTGAGCCGAGAAGTTGAACATATCATGCGAGTGAATGTATTTCGTCTTTCTTGCCAATGCCACTACATGACACATGTATATGTGTAGGTCTAATGTCTCACCACTGACTGTGCCCAGATAGTAGGGCTTGCGTTCAAATTTCTCTGTGCTATTTAGCACAGATACCACAACAGCTCTTCAGAATGGAACTACGTTTATTCTGAAAGTTAACTTAAGTCAATGACATTTGTAAAAGAAAAACATCTCGACTTGTTTCATCTGATGGTAATTATGATCAATGATGCCCAGGTCAAGTCAGAAATCTTAACACAAATCCCGACATCCCGAGTTCAGCTATTGTTTATCCGGACACTTTCCATAAATATATCCACAGTAGAGACGAAATCAGCTGCAAGCCACAGAAACTCCTAGTTATACACTGTTCCTATCTTCTCTGGATGCTCTACTTCTGTGTCCCGGATTACTGAAACAAAACATAGAAATGATTACTGGTACCAGTTTTTCAAATATTCATGTACACTGTAAGCTGGTCTGGTCAGTACGCAAGTGAAATACCTGGTCTAATAAAATATACCTATGTATTAAGACATCATAATCAAGATTAGACTGGCAAGCAAAACTGAGTCAAAGTTAGGATGTTGATCAACTTAAAGACCCGTGGTCGAATATTAGCCAATAACAGCCTTCTGGTTTGGCTCCCTGGGGATGCAGCAAGCTACATATTTCTGGTCCGAGCAGGCAAACTGCTCTTGCTAATAACCCTTGACCAGCTGGATCCAGAAGCAAGGGGGTTGCCAGGCCCCACCCATGGCTGGCTTCTCCCCCAAAGAAACACTAATGACACAACCAATTGTTTTTTTGAGGTCAGGGAGATGGGTCTTTAAAGCAGATCATTGCTCCCATCTCTTCAAACATATTAAAGTCCCCATCATCACATGATCAAGCTCATGCTCCTTTGTTTATATTCAGCATGTTCAGTGCAGAATACTAGTATTCAGAAGCCTCTTTAAGAAGTATTGGGCGCTCAGTCAAAAAGTAGAATGGTTCACATGTTCAGAGCCAATGACGGACAAATGTTTAATGCAAATACATGTAAATACAAATGTAGACCAAGCAGAAATGTTACCCTAAAGACTCTGCAGTGTTAGAATGTAGACATAGAGGCTGCACAGGCTATTGTTGCTTTTCAAGTAAATTGGACAGACATAGTCTCCCTCATAATATTTATTGTATTATAAATCCATAATTTATAACACTCATTGTCATGGCATAAAATCCATGCCTTTCATAAGTGTAACTGTTTACTCAACTTAAAACCATACATACCTGTGTATGTCATTTTATATGTGTGGTATCGTTCAGGCTTGGTGACGTACACATACATTGCTACTCCAGTGAGCACTGTCCCTGCAAACACACACAAAAAAACATGCTGCAAACACGTGAAAAACAAACAAACAAACAAACAAAAAAACATGAAAGCATGGCAGCACCTTAAACTCAGGTTTCAATTTGTCACAGCAAATGCAGCAAGCTGCATAAATCAAGCTGTGTCAGATCGGAACTCCAGGTGTGGAAATTACTTGCTGAGCCAGTTTTTCTGGTTAATGCGTTTGTAGCCAGTGCCCAGTGGAATGGACTCTTGCAAGCTGGGTTTTCTCGACACTTTTTGACTGACACATGGGTTCCTGTGTCCACCAGAAAATGGTGACAGTTGTAGGTGAGACAGATTTCAGAGCTAGTGCATTTATTGCTGCTGGGTGTGTGATAAGGCAGTCAGTTGGCAGTATAAACAAAACATTGAAATATGCAGACATTGGCAAACGTTTAAGGAATGGAACATGTGTAAGCACTAGGCAGTAGTGGTAACACCCTACAACATGTATAGTGTAGCAGCAAGCTAATATATAGACCATCTATTCTCTATCTATAGTAGATACCCTGAACCTAGTAGCTAGTGGGGTGTTTCATAAAGCTAGCTTTTTACTTTAGCTGACTAAACAGAGTTACTAGTCCGGGGTTACTAGGCCAACTAAAGTCAGCTACTAGTAGGTGTTAGCAGGCTAAGATCATTTCATAAACATTTTGTGCAGACGACTTTACTACATCAACAGGGAACAATTTAACTGGTGTAGTGGTGCAGTTTGCTACACAAGATCAGAAAAATGCTAAACAACTTCAAAGATGTATAGCAATTTTTAATATTAAAACATGCTATTACGTTGTACTTTTCATATCAATTTCTTCAAAGCTACAATTTTTTGCTACGCAAAATTCTGACAGTAAATTGTTCCCTGTACATCAATGAAATATTTGTGATTTATTTGCATTAGCAACCTTGCATTAGCTTCTGGCAACAATAAATTTGCATTCGCATTAGCAGTGTCACAGCGCAGCTCTGGCAGCATAGTATTTCCTCTGTTTGCAAATTTTCCAATACTATACCATCCAAGATTTATCCGTATCTATTAAACAGAAAAATCAAATGCAAATCTACCAGGTAGGCAGCAATTTGTTTGTCAAGTCAATTCTACCCGCATTTGTATACGTAATAAGAAACAGTGCGTGCTAGCCAAATGCAATTTTTTGGATGTTTTGCAAAAGATCATAACTGAATATAAGAAGCTGAGAAGATGACCTCTAGTTAATTGGTACATGCTGTACAGTACACTATATACATAATCAGTATTGCTATGGTGCTTCCTGTTCCAATGCTACTTGCTAGCAGTAGTAAGCAGGTAGGCCGCAGCAGTGGCAACGTCCTACAACGCCTATGTAGTAACACTCCCATCCCACCCCCAGCTTTTATGGAGACACCAGTAAACAGGTAACCTGAAGTTGAGAATCACTCAATCTCATTTCTTTGTAAACGTACCAATTCCCATATAAGCTAATGAACCACATAAGTCTGGCCACTCGTGATACAGCTTTTTCAGGACTCCAACGCTTCGACCTGCAAGAACAAAACACGGCTTTAAAAGTCTTTATTGTAAGAATGATACAACCTTCATGCCTCAGACAGCCAGTTAGTGAGTGATAATAGGAGTACTATCGCATTAAACAGTGTTAAACAGACATTAAAGGTCACCCTGACATTTTAGGGCAAGATGGGTACAGGAATACATGCTTTTCCAGCAAAATATCGACCGGGTAAAGAGTAGTATTCCTTTATAATTAAAGCGCCTTCTTAGTGAAGTTATTCTTCACCGTTTTCATAAGAAAATACACTATAACATAATCAAATAAATACTAACCTACTCGGGAAGCCATAGCTTTGCTAACTGACAGAACGACATCTTGTCAACAAAACAGTTGGTCACGTTCGAGCACTCGATCATGGTTAGGTTCAGGTAGCAGGTTAGGTTGTTACTGAACGCAGGCTAAATGTCTCTATGGTCAGATCAAAAATAGGCTTGAAACTTAATTTTCGGATATAGTGGCACGATAATTAAAAGCAATGTCCTGATTGGGCCAATGCTTGCCCAGCCTATTCTTAACTATGTTTATATTGGGGGACTGAACGATCTCATGTGACACCGTTCCATGTCTTTACCACTTTGATTGGAAGGGAGTGTATGCGTAAATTTTTATTTGGGCTGCTCATGCTCCCTATAAAATAACAACAGCGCATGAACTCTATTAGACATAGGGCAAATTGAATATGTACTGAGGCATGCCAACTGAACACATGCTTTTGAAATTTGTATTGCATAACATGAGCGAAGTTAACAAATATACACTTTCTTTTTTAAGCAAGAAAGACCACTGGGGCAATGAAAAACCCCATACCCAACCACAAATTCCCTTAATACTAATATGTGACATCCAGATTAATATACTATTGACTATGTAATATCTCTTACCACTGAAAATTTGAATGACCTTAACTAAAGCCACTCAAGGTCAAATGTGGTGGGGCCACTGGAGTCCTCACATATGGTTTTGAATTAACGTTAATAGTAACATAAGGCTTGATCCCATTCCTTTCAAGAAGTAAGCCTACAAAATCTGAGTAACCTTGACTAAAACTTGTCAAGGCCCCGCAAGGTCGAATATGATTGTGCCATTGAAACTCCCCATAGATGGTTTCCTATTGATGTCTATGTATATATATCTGTATTAACATATGGTGTATTTCGGCTCAATTAGGAAATCGAAATTTGGGTGACCTTAACTTTAACCTTTTAAGGTCATTCAAAGTCAAATGTGATGATGCCATTGGACTCGCCACATGTTGTTTGGTATTAATGTTTAATTGTATATATTGCATTTATAAATCTGATCCTTTTATGAAATATAAGACTTTGAAATAATTCTCAGTGACCTCGACTTTGACCTGGACTCAATATACGGTTTCCAATTTTAGCTTTACTGGTAACTTAGGCCCTAACTCAGCTCCCTTTCAAGATATATGGCTTTGCAATCTCAGTGAGCTTGACTTTGACCTTCAAGGTCACTCAAGATCAAATGTGGTGGTGACACATTGGACTCCCCTGATATGGTTTTCTATTAGTGTTTAGTTATTACAAATGGCCTAACTGGGCTCATTTATGAGATATAGGCTCCAAAATCTGATTGACATCGAATTAGACCATTCAAGGTCACTCGTGGTTAAATCTAATGGTGCCATTGGACTTCCCATATATGATTTTATGTCAATATTTAATAGTAACCACATGTCTATCCTAGTATATAGCGGTCTCGAAATTTTTTCTCCTATGCGATCCTATCATAAAACCAAAATTTTGGATTGCCCACACCCAGCCTCACCCTGGGGCACTTTTCCTTAACATCAATTAAGTGACGTGCATCCCTTAATCTTGGACAGAGGGAAGGGTCACCTGCTGTGACAATGGTGACAGGCTGGTAGCACTAGGGAATTCGAGTCAGCTTAATTTGTTGTCTTTAATTTGCAATTCGCTTGCTGTGTTTCTGGTCAATTCAGCTAAGTTTAGCAGTCGATTTGGCATGGTCTGATGAGCTGATTTGCCACAGTGCAGTGGCTAATTTGCCATACCGTGTGAGGGTGCTTACCATTGCCCTAAGGCATGCATAATCTCAACACCTTAAGGTGACCGGGTAATTAGCCCATCTGGTGATTAGGCCACTCCATAAAGTATGCATATATGTGTGACTGGCTCTGGCCAATGATATTTTTGGTAGCTGCAGTAGCTATAGGGCGCCATCTCACACTTGGTCACACCCTTGGTGGTTTGCACTAGCTATATAGCCTGTACTGAAGCTGATGGGAAATCATAAATGTAAATTGTAAATTGTTATTCCACTTAGCCTGATTTCACCCCCTCTGGCCATAATATACTCATATGAGCAATTTTCTTCTTGGCTTATCGAGTGCAACAATATATAATATGCCCGCAAGTACATTGATTTTTCGATTTTTAAAAATTTATTTCTTACTTATTAGGAGCTATACATAAAAAGGGAAATAAAAAAAGAATGCAAATAAAAACAGATCTACGTAAAATAAAAGTTAATGCTGGGAAGAAGCTAAATTGGCAAATAGACTCTTTGAACATTCATGGTTAATTGACTCAAAATATAAATCTGAATTATTTCAGACTATAATATAGGCCTCTTCTGTCAGATTGTTGGTATACATTTCTTGGAGGCGGGGGGGGGGGGATTATGTGTATTTGTTCTTTGTAATCAAAAATGGCTGTGAGGACCAGAAATGGTCATGCCTGGTTTCAACACTTTGATGTTTTGGGCTTTTACGTCATTATCTGGCAAGTTGTGCCACACATTCACCACCATACAGGTAATTAGAGGTTTCCACATGTTTAGTCATGGTCTAGAATTTATAGTTTTAAACTTTAGTCAGCTCTACATTGGCTCTGTGGTGAACTGACTCTTCGCCGCGCTAGGATCCCGCCTGGCGCGCGACAATAGGTTCTTCCCCGATCATTGATGTTTGGCCAAACCAACGAGCGCCGCAGTTTGCTCCAAATTCTAATGCAGGAAATGGCCTCTCCAAGAAGCTCTGGCAGAGATTATGACAATTTTGATGGGGATAAGGACAAACCCTGCAGAATATGTAAAGACTTCAAGACATTCGCAAAAATAAGATCAATGCACTTTGCCTCTAAAGCTGAAGAAAAGGTATAAGCTGATAAATATGGTTGTGTTCGAATATTAATGTATACTATATGGGCGATAATAGAAATGTGACGCCTGTCATTCTAATGATGTATGATGTAACCGTGGTAAACTAAACAGGTGAACACCACTTTTCGACCTGTAGCTCGGAGAGAGCAGACAGTGACTGACAGTCATTCGAGGAAACTTTTTCGCGCAAGGATTTACCTTTGCATATATGATTATGACAAGATCACAAGACAAGATCAAAATCAAGAGGAGACTGAAGATACGGTCATACTGATCCTGAACACCAGACTTGGGGCGATTACATTGTAAGGTGTAATCATTATGATTACGATTACTTTCAATTTCACGATTACAATTACGATTACTTAGTCAGAAAGTAGATTACGATTATGATT
>JAAUYG010045097.1_pt1 | contig 11622 bp, 10 predicted proteins | sample 7278091 | NCBI WGS metagenome assembly JAAUYG01 (sample SAMN14350201, study PRJNA611818) | marine sediment metagenome | isolation source: surface marine sediment (0.6m) | place: French Polynesia: Moorea | collected 2018-08 | reverse complement strand
CACCTTTTTGGGGTTCCCCGGGGGGGGTAAAATGCCCGCCAAACCAATTTTTTTTTGGTTTACAGCCACTTTTGCAACGGCCCCCCCCCCCCCCCCTCCCCCAGTCCAGTTTAAACTGCGGACAGTGGCAGGGTATGAACGTGTATTTCTGTATATAACGATTCCCGAGGCGACGCTGCAGTAAAATGACCTGCAATGCCTACATGGTTTGCCACTACGCAGATAAACGGAAACCGAGGTACATGCGGCATGTACCTCGGTTTCCGTTTATCTGCGTAGTTTTGCGTGTGTGTGTGTGTCCTGCCAGGGGTGTGCTGTCGATGTGGCGGAGTCGAATTGCATTTCTTTTCAAAATTATGTTACTATAGTAATAATCGGCTTGAATACAACAACAAACTCATAAAAGAATGCCTCAATTATAGTTCCCGTGCAAGTTAAAAGTACGTTTAATAAACATGCGAATTTCAGATTAGGCTTCACTAGTGGAAAAAAACACTGCAACTGATTGCACGATAAGAGGGTCGACTGATTAGGTTGCCAAAAGTCGTGAGAACGTTTCCCGCCTTTTCCCTCCAGTTTCCCCACATTCCACCCGACATGTCTGGAAAATTTCAATTCTGTTACCCACGGTGGCCTAGGTGGGGGGTCACTATGTCCTTGGAGGGGGGGGGGGAGGGAAGAGTATCATCAGACCTCTGGCTTGTTTCCCGGTCATTGGGGGACTCTCTCAAAATTCCTACTTGAATCAGTTATCGGGTATCTAAGCATTTAGCATTTTCCGTGCTGAATGAGATGGGCCACCTGCACAGCAGGCATAACCTGTGAACAAAAAAATCCCCAAGTGGCGAAAAGCAAAACTATGTGATCGTACAGCAAGGAAAAACTATAAGTAATTCGATATCCCCCAAACTTTTAAAGCCACGGTATCCATTGTGTTTCAGGGACTGGTGTGTTTATCCAGGCATCTTACAAAGAGAACCTACGTGTATAAAGCCAATTAAAATCGCTTCTCCTATTCCAGATCCGGACAGTCGAATTTATACAGTTTGTGTCGTTGATAAACGGTTTTCCCCATAGTCCAGTTTCAGTGTGCGTGGTTTTAATGTCTGGGAACAACACGTCCTACAATAACCACGTCTTTATTATGCGACTGTAGGGAATAATGGGCGAGGCGGACAAGAACGATGACGACAAGATCACGTGGGATGAATTTAAAGCGGCTGTGGCAAACAGATGTTAAACAATAGCTCTGCTGCACTTTGCAAGAGTGCTTCAGTGTTTCATTATATGTTTTCGTGGTAAGTATTGTCGAATGTCATATTATCGCTCACTTCTTAGCTCTCTCTATATAGCTGCTCTGTTTTCTGGTGTTTTGCACTACTCTAAAACTTAACAACGTGGTGAATTCATCGGGAACTTTACTCCTTAAAACATTCATCACTATATTACAGTTATCACTGTATCATAAGTGATTAACTGATCGGTTAAGCCTCGTGGTAATCAGAATTGAGACATTACCATCGCAATGCGAGTTAAAATATAAATTACTCGTTCACAATGTACATACAATGTACATAATTACAAATAGTTAAAATAGAACACACATCCTTTTATATAGTTCGTGAAACAACTTACACCACTGGGCTTGCATCTCCTCTTTTCCCCAACAATTTGGGTCTTTCCCCTTGTCTTTTACAAATCAGAGGGTGATTGGTTGATCATGTAATATTTTGAAATCTTAACCTATTATCAGATTATGATGCATGTTGCTCACCGACTTTTGTCGTCCTTTAGGCGATTTAGCTCGCTCCTTCAGCAGCTGCTGTTGTAATGTTGCCTGCGCCATGTATTCTCTCCCTCAGGAATACGGAAAACCGGACATGACGTCATTTCTGGATTATATATTATAACAATTTGCATGTACTGTGGCTTGTAATGCGGTGACGGTGGTCTAGAGGTTAGTGCGGGATATCTGAATTCGCATTTTCGCTCACATTTATCACTCATAGCTTTATACAATCTCTTCCTAACCGTTCCTGCCTGTGTAGGATGTCATGAAGGCGACGGACAAAGACAACGACGGCGTGCTCACGTGGGACGAATTCAGATCGGAGTTGGCGAAAAAGTCGTAAACAATACCACGCAGTTCGTCTGCCTATTTTCAAATTAGTAAGCCTTGAGGTAAGCATAAGGACGGTCATCATTGAAGGACAGTCGTGTTGCTGTTGCTCCCATGGGTTTGTCGGTGTTCGCCTGTACACTTTACTAATTATAATTAACCTTGCTCCTAAAAACTCTCGCATGCTATTTTCAGATTTCTGGTTTGCACCCTTTATACATAACTACATGTATTAAGTACTGGTGTTGTGCTAATCATTTACCCGTACGTTGGCATAGTCGTACATGTACTTGCTCTTAGTTTTATTTTCTACCACCACGTTTGGAAGATTGTCTCGGGTTGCTTTAGTTTCTGCATGTGATGTGCCTAAGTGCCATTGTAGCATATTTGCGATCATTTTCATGACATTCCATTGTATGTACATGTGTTTTAATACAAGCTCTTCACGGCTTCTTTTGTCGATACTGCTGTAGTGTTGCACGTGTGTACAATAGCATAGCACATGACCACACCATTGTGTGTGTAAATATGCTGTTCATGTGTATAGCTATATATATGTTACAATTGTATTCGATTTTGAGTCAGCTGTACATCTGCATATGTATATAGCGAAGTGGTTGCGACGTAATGCATGAATCTGAATCATTTACACTCCACATTTAGTAATTATATTTCAAGTGGGTTAGTATAATTTTCTTGAATACATACTGCTAAATGCATGATCAGGATTTGTGTGGTCGGTAATACGTGACACTCGTTGCCTGCACTATCATTAACCGTCTGTCTGATAACGCATATCACAAGTAACGTTAATAGCCCGGCTCCAGCATGCCATAGTAAGCTACACCTTTATTGCACTATTTGAATAATAGGTAAACATAAATCCACTGCATAAAAATTAACGACCCATCTCGTTTACACACGTATATGAACTGATGCATGTACATGTATTACTCAAGTATAATATCGTAACATTATACCGGTATGTGCACGTTGTCAAGTAAGTATATGCATGTAGACAAACCAGATGTGTCGCATATGCTAGATACAGGGCATGGGTTTATTCATTCGTGTATTAACCGAACTAGGTACACTCACGCCGGTAGTCACCATAACCCACTAACTCACAGTTTTGGTTTGGGGATAGGCTCACCTCTGCAGCCAAGATAATGCATGGCGATTGACATTGCATTTGTAGACGTTTCGGGGTGTGTATATAGACTTGTTCATGAATGATCGTGGACGAATACAGGTTTTATAAATAGAACGGTGTTGGTGGTTGGGTTTGGTGTATTAGATTGTATATGCGTGAACACACCTTGAACGGGTTAAGGTTTTAAACTTCAGTGAATGGGTGAAGGTGAAACGGTAATATAGGAGGTAGATGCCATCGTGTATGCATGTCTGCAGTAGATACTGTTGCCACTATTTTGGGACCTTCTAATCCTAAGTTACTTGTTACTCCAGATATTTTGCTGGCAGCTTCTTTGGAGGTCGACCACTTCGCCACCTTAATTAGTAGCGTCAATAGTGTCAAAAACCCGCCGCCAATCTCGTCGTCTCTGGAGTGGATCGTGGCCGAACGAACAGTTCATGGCTGTAGATAAAAAAAAAACAAAATTGCCAAATTTGCAAAAGGACCCCATATACCCGTAGAAAAGACCAGCGGGGTGGACATGTATTCGAACAATTTATTTTTAAAATTTGGGGTCTGTATGGCGAAGATAATCTCACGCTTTCTTGTCTTTTGTACTTCATAAATCGAAAAGTGTCTTGGGTCCTGTAGTTCGGTCACTGTATGCTTTTGCTACTATATTTATACACGTTTAACCAAATTGTAGTATTGCCATGGGCTTTGTTAAACAGGTCATTTGGAATCTCACAACGTAGCTTTCAGACTGTTTGCATTGTACCAGAAATTTAGTTGCTTTTGCAGTTGTTCCCATATTTTGTCGTCCAAATGGCGAGTCTCTGGGCCTATGACTGTTAAAATAGAACATTTCAAAGTAGCTGTCTAGTAACTTGCGATAGAAGTTGGATGATAATATGTTACATGGGACTCTGAAATACGCACCTTTGTGAGTTTGCCGGAAGTAACAAGATCGTCTGCTGCAATGACGTCAGTGAGTTAAATATAAACTTAGGACACATAATGCCTATAGCAGTCTGGATTTCCTTGCATCTTTGCATATTTTTGTTATACTCTTTGTATCGTGTACAAAACATTAAAAAAGAATAGTCGCCGCAGTTGAAAAGGGAGAATGTGTTCCTCGACAGATATCAATGTTGTAAAATGTTATCACGAATATTTGGTACCTGGTTCACGATTCTATCGAGAGTGAGGAGATTTAAAATCGACTAAAGTAACACCATTCTTGTGTACTGAAAAGAACCGAATTATAATCGTTGCGTTACATGTATTCACATAAAATTTGAAAGTGTTCCATTTGGGAAGAGGCAATAAAGCGGCGACATATAAATTTGTCGTGTTTATGTCTTGCTGACCTTATTTAGTCATAAAACGGTTTATCCCCTGGGGCTCTTTAGTTTAACTGTAACTGTACTATATGTTCCACTGGATATCCGCCCACTGCTGCAAAATAAAGGTTTTGCTCGGATTCCCTTGTGGGCCAAGAAAGCAAACACAAGTGTATTGTTGACTTCGGTCTAGTATACTTTCGCCCATACTACTGAGCAAGATGTTTAGAGAAATTCCAAGGATACATGTATATATGCTGTATATTGTTAGTACTTAGACCTATAACCTGGCTTTGTCATTAAGAAGAGTACAGTGAAACGCCACCCTTAGGACCACCCCAGCATTAAGACGCAAGTTATTGGTGTAGTGGTAGACCAAAGTTGCAAGCCAGCGCTGCTGTTGGCAGAATTCAAGACTCCACCAAGCCCATAATTTGCTTCAACCATACATGGTCCACCGTACTTGAACACAGACGGGGCAAATATACTGAAAACACCTTTAAATTAAAATTCAGCCCTGTAACTTGCGAACACGGGCTGTTCCAACCATATAGGCGCACATATAAAAGCCAACGTATTTCAGTTTTTGGTCTGTCGTTGAAACCTGGATTACTATATCAAGCCCGAATGGCGATAGGACCCGGGGTAGAAAGTAAAGTTGCAGGGCCACCACTCGTGTAGGACCTGCTGTATAATGCAAATTCAGGTGTCGTATCTATTACAAGCAAATATTTGAAGTGTCCTCGCCGTCTTCAAATATTTACTCCGCTCAACTTCGCCAAGTAGGCATCTGCATATTACAACTGTCTGCATAGTATTACAACTGCGCAAGAAAGAGAAAATACCTTCTAGCAATTAACAGTAACTGCAAACCAGACGGGGACAGCCTCTGCTGCCTACGGGCTTGTGTATGATCTTGGATATATTTAGCTGAAGATGTACACTCTGGATGATATTATGTACTGATATGTACGCAATGGCCGTGTTGCTAGCAGTTATATTGTGACTAGTACTGACTACCGGCCTGTCACACCTCGCTCAGTCGTGGCAGCATGCAATTATGCTATAACTAACCACGGCTGAAAAAGAGGCCCATGTGCTTTGAAAACTACCTATAACTTTGCTTGAAACTGGGATAATAACATTTATATGCACGATCATCGTGGTTGTCTCTTTCCTACCCAATAAAGAGCATCAAAGACTTTAGCTCATTCCCCGGGGCATAGTTTCAGGATACATGTCGGCCTACAGCTATATAGTGCCTTGCACGTGAAAACAGATTTTCAAAATGGGCGGTGTCCGAGCTGAACACAGCAGTCTTTTTGCAACAATTAAGAGCAGTTTGATCTATTATTAAACCTTGTGTAACAAACAAACGACATAAAAAGCCGACCACGCCACCCACGAGGCATTCCAGCCTGACTGTTTGGCCTTTCAGATTAGTCAATCAAGGTTAATGAAAGTTGCGCGCGTTTTGAGGGGGGGGGGGGGATCTTGCGCAAAATTTCCAGACTGGTCTTTTAATTCATTGATATTGCGGATAGCATACACTTCTTCTGCCATTAATTTCTTTGGGACGCAACTTATGATTTTCGGCAGGAACACAAAGATATGTAAAAACCGCCGAGTACGGACACCGTACATGTGAATATATCTCTGCTATATAAAATCTCAGGCACAGCTAGACATGAGTCTGTGCCGTGGGCGAAGGTCAACAAAATCAGCCACTGACTGTAGGCCACATACACATTCTTTTTTCCGCCGAGGCTTGCACATAGACAAAACATCGCTCTAGACTTGGCAGCGTCGAGAAGAGGAGGTCAGGTGCAATTTCCTCCCGCTGTCGAGAATGAGATACATCGTAGGTGGTGGGATAGAGAGAAGAACGAGTAGATATATATGTATCGGCAATATTTACTCAACGTGTACATGTACATGATACGGTCGTGATACATATATACACAGAGCGGCGTCCCACACAGGCCATCCTTGTGGTGTGATAAAAGAAGCTCATAAAGCTATAAAATGCAAAAAAGAGGACCATCTCTGCATAAATTTACTTAGAACAACCTTTAGAGGAATGCAAACTGACCGCGAAGACACTACATCCCTGCTGGACATTGCAATACAAATTCATTCTGTAAGACACATTAATGGTAAACTTGACGGGCTACTTGTTCAACGTCATTGAAACACGAGCCGTTCCCCACACTCGAGCACCCCCCCCCCCCCCTCCCCACTTCGCCCTCCAATGATTTTGTCCCTTCCTAGCTCAGCTCATGACACCGGCTGATCATATTTCAAGTTGATAATCCCGCGACCTTGGCTTGAACCATCAGTGTCACGGTCAAACAGCATTTCCCAAACACACGGTCAGCTAAAATTTAATTTCAGCCGGGCCTTTTCTAAAGACAAGTCTTACATTTAAAAATTCAAGTTAGCAGCCATTGTCAATTTCCGGTACTTACATGTACATGATCCCCCAATATGATCAGATGTCACTCTGAAAACCGACCCCTCAATTGAAGCGAGTCCATAGTAACTAGACACATCATTCCACGCACAACTTGAAAAATCCTGTTATAGTTTAAAACAACACATTCTCAGCTGGAACCAAAATTAAAGTTATGGGGGCAGTAATATATGTTACCAAAATTTAAGGAAGATTTTTACCATTCAAGGGAGAAATGTAAGGAAAGTGACCGTTATCGATCTCTGACTTGACATTCTCATAGATACATGGGACCAGTTTCGGAAAAATCTTAAGTCTAGAAAAGGACTTAAAGTCCACTAATCACCTGACAATCAATTTCTTTTCCATGCTTAGGGCCACTGGAGGACTTAAACCTACCTTGCTAAATTTGAGCCGCTTCGGACAAAAGGAAAACTGGTTACTATGCGTCATCTTCATAACTATAGCAGAATGTTTCTGAACAAGAAAGCACGCTATATAGGAGACCAGGGGTAGTCAGAAACCACAGCCTGGGGAGCCACAGACCCACCAAAAATTATCTTATATGATTAACAGCATAAACAGAATTCCCACCCAGCCAGCACTACCAGTACATGCACTACCAGTACATGCATAGATGTACAAATCTCTGGGACCCCTACTGTTCAAAATCTGAGAGTGACCTTGATTTTTGAAGGTCATTCAACTTTGGTAGAGAACCTCCCAGGAGTATGCATGGATTTTTGGAAGCAAATCTGGCGTATACTTTCAGAGGAGATGTCGTCTGAAGCTTTACTCGCAGATGGTTCCATGTTAACGAAAACGAAAAAAAAAAAAAAAAAAAAAATGGCAAAAATCCAAAATTTCACAATTCTTTCAACAACGTTGGTAGAGACACCATATGATCCCATGTTGTTGAAAACGGAAAAAAAAATCATACACAATTTAAAACTTTGAAAAACACAACCGAACAAAACAAATGTCTGGAGATATGGTGAACATGTAGCTTTCACCCAAATAATTGGCGTTACTTCGCTTGACGGTTTCTGCGAAAACGGGTTTTACGGACGGACGATAGATGACAAATAGCACAAAGTAGAGCTAAAAATGATGGCGTACAGAAATATATAGCCAGTGAGTTCTTCCAAATCATTGCACAGAGTAATCTCTGCTAGTTAATCCTGTACAAAGTCAGTAGGGGAGGGAGGGATGTACACTATATACTCTAACCATGAGATTTCCGCGAAATGTACACCAAGAGTCCCTCAAGATGAAGCTATATCAGGCGTCAATAATAGATAAGTGTGAAAAACATACACCAGAAGTGCCATTAGTCACAGCACTTTAGACCTAGTGGCATGTACTATGTTTGTTTTTTCAGTCGTGCAGAACTGATAAGAACTCCTCACTTTCCACTGCTAGGCTGAAATGATATACAGCACATTGAAAAGCAAATCTCAATGAAGTATATGGCCCGGGAGTATTGCCACTTGCATCTCTCAATCTGGTGCGTGAAGAAAAATAGCCGCCCACATGCTCTACTACCCTCGGTCAGTTACACCATAATGCAGGCCAATTTCGGCAATCATTAACTCGACTTATGATGGGCCTTTGACGCCGCTGTGACATAACACCATGCAGGTTGGAGATGATAATCACCGAATAATATCCCCTTGTGCTCTATGAGCATATTGTAGTAACGATAGCTAAATTAAATATTTTGTTGTGTATATAAACTTTAGGTCATATACAATCATTAATTTCTAAAGACCGTATATACGTTTACAATACTGTCATCTTGTAGTAATTTCAGATAATAAGCAGAACTCGCGATCGTTATACAATTATAAATTTATTTAGTTGTAGTTTCTCTTTCATATGTTAAAATTAATATTTTCCAAAATATTTTCAGTTTCAATATTCTTTATCTTTACTTTCAGTGGCATTAAGCCAAATACTCTGTTGGGTACTGGATACTGAGCCCAGGAATTCCTGAATCTCTATCCAGTGCCCATGTCGAACTTCCTTGGAATGTCCTGATGCCGGGTCAGTCACCTTCTTAGACTTCTATTAAAAATGCTAGTTGTTAATCACACTCCCGGTGATCAATGACTAACGGGCCCCTTTCCCATAATTGTGTGGGAGGGACTGGCCACTGGGGATAATCCCCAAGGCTGTGACAGTGACCAGGGAAGTCCAGCACATGCAGGCAGGATCAGCAGTGATGATTTCTGGATTATAATACCTTTTCACATTGAATAAAGTGCTGGACAGAACTTTCACAGAAATTGTAGTTGAACTTTATACTGCCAACACTGATCATATTCCCTAGAATTTTAGGGTCGGAAGACATATACTATAGAAGACGAGTAGCTGAGTGGCTTAATTACCAAGTCATAAGCAGCATTGGTCAAGAGACCGGTTATTTTGGCATCCATGGGTGCACCCGGCTGAAACCTGCATTCTGTCCACCAGAACTCGTTGTGCACATCCCACAAAAGGTGCTCTGTGCTTGCAACAAGACTCTGACCAGGCAGAATACGAAACCTATGCGTTAGTGCACAATATTCGAAATATCATTGCCTACTACACTAGTGTCTCGCCACGAAACGAGAGAGAAAATTGATGATGCTGCGGCTGTTTTGGCGATGTCGCGGGGCTGAATTTTGTCGAAAATGCAATGTACACAGCGTGGGTTAGAAGGTAAACATTCAGAACCCCAGTATGCAAATCATAGACGAGTAACTAAAACTTCCAAGACGTCACCTTTGAAAATTAAGTGAGTGAGTGAGTGATCGGTGTTTTCAAGTCGCAGTTGACAATTTTGCAGTCTTATCGTCGCGACTGGAGCAAGGTTTACCAAGCTCAAAAGACTAATAGTAACAGTGTCCCTTTAATAGAAGTCAAACTCCTATGCACTAACCTAAAGTTCGGTGCATTACCGTAAAAAGGAATATTCCATACTACTGTTCTGCAATACCGTCACCGTGACCAATTAACACGTCAGTAATTAAAAACTTGTATAGTGAAACGTACGCCAGCCTCCATTCACATCACAGAACAGCCGTCCAAATTTTCATTACATGTGAACAATAATCAAATTGGCGTACGATATAACGAAGGTTAGTAACTTTTGGAGGGTTATTAAAGTTGCCAAGGTCCACCGAGTGCTCCTCGGTGTGGTACATCCAGAGAGGTAGATTGTAAAAGAGACAATGTGTCCGGCAACGCCGCGGCCCGCCTTTCCAGAAGGAATGTCAAGAGTTTTCAAGTGTCGTATTTCAGATTGAGAAGTCAAGATCTAAAAAGCCAGGTTAAAAGTTTTACCTATATGCTATTATTAATTCATATTCCATTTAATGTTTCTTTCCCTGTTAGCACTTTAATTGGCGCTTGACATTTTCAAGTGTCCACTAATTTCGGACTTTGGTTCGGGTCTAGATCGAGCAGAACGCGTTATCAGTACATGCAGTAGTATGTATAGTACAGACAGCACTTCTCTTGAGTATTCGGCCAGTATTGAGTATACTACATGTATCATGTTGTATGACAAACTGAACAAAACAGCACACTAGTAATATACCAGCATATTATTACTGCCTATATACCAGTAAAGTACCAGCATGCCACTTTACTTGTCAACTGATGTTGTCATGTGCGGCACACTGCAGCAACGGAAATTAGGCTTAATTCCGGTATAAAAAAAAGTGTGGCGCAGCAGTTATGGACTAATGCGTGACAAATTGCCCGCCTTACTTATAAAAAACCCAACTTATCACTGAGCTTCATATTATATTATTTTTGTATAATGCACTCAAATAAAACTGCGACAGAACCCCTGCGTGGCGGTTTGTCAACTGTCAATCAAGACACAAAGCTGACAGGCCAAAAAGTTGAGGAGGCAAACCACAGTCATCCGCCTGCTTTCACACCGAAGCAATCACAGCATGTCAAACTATTGTGGAAAAGAACTATAAAATGATGTCTTTCTAGAGACAAATTAATTTTATTTTTAAATTAGCAGGGATTAATCATTTTCACACTTAAGAGAACTTAATACCCAGGAACCTTTTTATCTCAGCAGTTAAAGATTTTGAAACTTCATACAGTTGATGAATTGGCATGCGTACATATGCACCCACAGGGCATTTTAAGCGGATCGATATAGCTTGTAGACATAGCAGTGTATTGTCACAAAATCTTAGAAACTTATATAAGTAGTTCAATCTGACCCTGCCAGTGTCGTTACTCCAATGTAATTATATTACTGACTTCTATAAAAGTCTGCGACCATTATAAGGGCCTAATATTTCTTATTGTCACTATTTGCTCCTTCCCCATTGACTTTGAAATGTGATCAGTCCATATTGGTTCTTTCTCCTTGTTACATATCGCTTGCTGAACAACTAAGCTTTCACCTGGAAAATGTACTGTTTGCACATGAGTTTATGCTTAATTTGTCAATAAAATACTACTACTACTACTACTACTACTACTACTACTACTACTACTACTACTACTACTACTACTACTACTACTACTCCTACTACTACTGTAACTATATAGCTCTGTG
>JAAUYG010120377.1_pt1 | contig 11623 bp, 7 predicted proteins | sample 7278091 | NCBI WGS metagenome assembly JAAUYG01 (sample SAMN14350201, study PRJNA611818) | marine sediment metagenome | isolation source: surface marine sediment (0.6m) | place: French Polynesia: Moorea | collected 2018-08 | reverse complement strand
ATATACTATTACAGCACATCCTTTGTCACATATACTATTACAGCACATCCCCATTGCCACATATACTATTACAGCACATCCTTTGTCACATATACTATTACAGCACATCCTTTGTCACATATACTATTCTATCAATAACCAGCACACAACAATGTCGATTTGGTTGTCAGATCACACCAACTATCGAAAGCATACAATGTCTTTTGCTGACTGGTAGTACTCCCACGTAAAATTGAATCCCCGGGATTGAATTATTTTAAACACATATCTAATTTGAGGTAGTCACACTCTGCACTTCCCATCCTAAAAATAAAGCTATATTTACATGTATTTTTGTTTTAGTATTTAAAGTCTGCTTTCAAGTACATGTTAATTTATTGAGAGAAGGTTTGCTGTTTGGGTCCAATTAGTATGTTTTCCAAAAATCGTCCACATAAAGTGTTCTTGACTCATTGGCAGTGCTTCAAGAACGAGTTGCATTTAAGTGCAAAACCTCGCCAGGCAATACTTTGCATGGTAGATGGTTCTCATTTTCAAACCTAAATGCTATACTGTAGCCGGGCACTGTAGTCACCAAGTCTCTTACTTGTGGTAACTGCTGACTTGATGATACCGTCCCTGAAGGCCTTGTGGAGTTTGACGTTGTCCTGAAAGTTCGGGATGTCACCTCCTGTCACTGATATAACCAGGTTGGGCTGAGGTAGATTCCAGTGATCCCGAAACAGCTCCCAGATTTTCTCCGGATTAACTCTCAGGTCATCCAGGCGGAGGTATTTACGCTGAAAACAGTAGGTAGTAGTAGTAGTAGTAGTAGTAGTAGTAGTAGTAGTAGTAGTAGTAGTAGTAGTAGTAGTAGTAGTGGTAGTAGTAGTAGTAGTAGTAGTAGTAGTAGCAGTGGTAGTAGTAGGAGGAGGAGGTGGATGAGGCGGCGGAGGGGAATCAGCAGCAGTAACATCACATTGCGCGTTTTGGAATATCATCAGTCGCTAAATTTTCTGTCACATTTCACGTGACAGTGAATTCAAAGATAGTCCAAAACGCATAATTAATGACCTAAGCTTTTAGATTGACGGACAAAGGAAATTCTCACTACATGTTGTTTTGGAAGTCAGCAATTGCTATGTGATACCTGTATTGAGATCTGAAGTTAACCCCTATGGTAATACATGGTGTTTTCTGTGTTAAAAATATGAATGGATGTTAACCCGCAGGTATCATAATAGGCCTGGCAGTGACAGCTGGGCTGCTTCTAATTGTTGTCCTGGTTCAAAGTTTCTGTCACCTATGCACGTAAGTTCTCACGCTCCATCAGATACAACATAATTGTATTAATCTGTATGTAGAATGAAGCTTGCTAACTCTAAGAATAGTATACCTAGTTTTATGTGAACTATAAGCCAGAATTTGCAGGAATGATAAATTTTGTTAAATGTAGAAGGAGAAGCACAAATTTGAATAACATGGCATGTTTACTGTTCAGGTTAAAATCTGTTCAGGTTAAAATCTGTGTCTGGTGAACACCATACATCAAAAGTGATGGTACTACTACTAATAACAATATATATTAATAGTAATATTAGTTAGGTAGGTAGGTAGGTAGGTAGGTAGGTAGGTAGGTAGTAGTAGTAGTAGTAGTAGTAGTAGTAGTAGTAGTAGTAGTAGTAGTAGTAGTAGTAGTAGTAGTAGTAGTAGTGGTAGTAGTAGTGGTAGTACTAGTGGTAGTAGTAGTAGTAGTAGTAGTACTAGTAGTAGTAGTGGTGGTGGTGGTGGTGGTGGTAGTAGTAGTAGTGGTAGTAGTAGTGGTAGTAGTAGTAGTAGTAGTAGTAGTAGTAGTAGTAGTAGTAGTAGTAGTAGTAGTAGTAGTAGTAGAGTTGTTGTTACTGTAGGAAGAAGAAGAAGAAGAAGAAGAAGAAGAAGAAGAAGAAGAAGAAGAAGAGACCTTATCCACTACAGTTAATTTTTCCTTCGATGTTGGTCATCTGCACACTAGGTATTTTCTTATTCCAGCTGCGCCATGTTTTTGGCGGGAAGTTCATTCACGTCAGCACGACACAGACCAGCCGACGGGACAAAAACAACATGCTGGTAAGCTCTGTGAGACAATACCAACTGAGCAAAAAGTGACAGAAAACAGGTCTAAAAATGGGGAAAATATACACATAATATACCCGCTTACGCAAATAATCGTATACACAGATGCCAGGAGACTACTATATATATATTTAACGAGCCCCCTCGTTTACTTGACATATATACATGTACTTAGTGTATGCATATGTTAACCCCGGGTTACATGTATGTTCTACGCGCTATATGTGATTCGAATATTGAGCACTTGCTTAATATGTATGAAATTTACGCTAAGGAATTCTGCTTAACCGATGTGCAAGCGCAAAATGGCACATGCGTAGTTACCCACTGCCAGCTAATTATTAATTAAAAATATGTGTTATAAGCTTGTGCCTTTTCAAAATATTCTGTGGAGTGCGAAAGCCTAACGACTACAGATTTCGATAAGCCATATTTTGCGCGAAAAAGGCGAATTAAGTAGCCACTTCGATCGATTTTCACTGTAGTTTCAAAACATCCCGAGGCCGTGTTTACTGGGTGTTGAAAATTAAGATCTCGTAGTTGCGGCAGAAGCCACCTTGACCGGGAGCAACCTCCCCAGGCATGGTCTTGGATAGTCATTAGGCTGCTCTACCGGTGGTATAGCTGCTTAAGGGAGGGGACAGTGTCAGATTTATGGCACTCCGCAGTACCAATACTCATGGGGTCAGCCCAACCCTTGACCAGGATCCGTTCAACTTCAAGCCCGCGGTAGACGCGGATGTTCGATGCTTCTCCCACAAAGAAATATGAGACATTTACTTCTGCAAAGAAATGCAAGAGCCGTACTTACATTACTATTCATCTTCGCTTACATATGACCATCCGGGCTGTCATGTAACGGTGATAAAAAAGGATTACATTTTGTGGGGAATTTCCGAAAAAAAAAAACCTTCCCTAGGTGACCATGCTTATCCCGATGTCTTTCGGCCTATTAAAGGTGCCCCAGATCTGGAAAATGTGAAACATATCCGCATATCTGTAATAATGCGAAGTTACGGCTCAACTGAAAGAATTTACCACAAATACGAATCCCGAGTTCATTTTGGTCGGATAACTAGAAGTCTCGAAATATGGGATAGAGGATATGCTGCTGTTACACTAGCACCATGGATGGGGAAAACAGAACTGCATTTACATTAGAGTAGCTCGTAGAGAACGATTATATGCATAACTGGCAGCTACCAGATTTCCACGAAATGCCCTTACGGTGTAAAATGTAGCAAAACGCACATCCTTCTTGTATTAACATTTATTTATTTAATGAGGAATGCCTGTCGCATCAACCAATTGTTTATACAGTGAAACCTGTCTTTAAGACCACCTGAGAAATAGGGACAACCTGGGAATATTAAGGATAGCTATTTCAGTCCCTAGGCCTATCCACTGCACATAAATGGACCTGGGAAATAAGACCACCTCAGAATTCAGGACAGTTCTTGACAATCCCTTAATTTCGAGTCCTTAATTCCCAGGTTTCACTGTACCATAATGTTCCACTTTCTGCAATAGGCCGATCCACAAAAATGTATTTCTTTGTTGGTTAATTGTTTATAAATAAATTCAAAAAGATAGGTTCTAGAATGAAGACCGAAATCATTTATGTCCAGAGGTATGTGCATGTTTTACGTGGGATACCAGAGCATTTTCACGGATATTCAAAATGTTATTCATGTGTGGTGATATTATATCTGCTTGTTCTGCTGTGAGCACTTTTCCATGAATCCCTCATTCGAGTACGGTTGTCGTAGGTATTATTCATGATCATAATTATTACCCTTTAGATTGTATGGCGCGTGGCACCACAGCTATTATGCCACATACTGAACATGGACTTTGGTCCATGTGTAGTGCCCTACCAACCCGATCTGCAGTGCCAGCACTTTTCTAGGAAACCCTTGATTCACGTATCGCCAGTCATCTGCAAGTAGAGATAACCTTGACCTACATAGTTTTCTACATGTACACGTATAATGCATGGTTCAGGATGAATGGTCTTCTAATACTTCCAACTACACTTACACTACACAACCAAACATCCTTAACATTTTGTGTCGTTGATATATGCTATGCGTGCACACATAGCATATATGAACTACACAAAAAAGTTAAGGATATTTAATATCCTTAACTTTTTTGTGTAGTGTGTATCTACCTGCATATATTCGAATTACACTAGGCGCCGTATAATGAGAACAGGCACAATACTTAAAATAAAAAAAACAACACTTTCCTTGAAGTTATTTGACGCTTTAGATATAAAGTTACTATGTGATGTTAGCGCTGGCAATGCTTGATATGTAACTCTAAATGTCGAGTTCAAGCAGAAGTTTAACAAAGCATAGATGATCGGGGCAAAAAAAAAATTAGTTTTGTAGCATACGATAAACAATACAAGTTTAGTTATTAAGCGGTTTTCGGAATGCAGAGCCAAAGGTTTCACGTTCTATCTCTCGCAGTAGTGTTTCTGTGGAATAGTAGCAATGGCTTTTGCGTATAGGTTTACATTTTGCATTATTAGCCTAGATTCATTCGCCCGCCCAGGATTCATGTGTGTATTTACCTTTCAAAACAAAGATCTTTAATGTTTATTGGGGTCACTTTCTACAGAGTGGGCATTCATTTTATTCCTTCTGCTTCTTTTTGGGGAGATCGGCTTGTCCTGCCACGGGGACGTAAATTCTGACATTGAAAACCGGATGAAAATTTACATTGCGGGCACAGCTGTTCCACTCATTGCATGGTCAAAATAACGATCCTTCTTCTCATGACCCACTTGCTTTACTACGATGAAGTGAGACAAATGCCTGAATGTAGGACCCTCGAGTGGGGCGTAATTTCCACGTGGGAGAAGTGATCTCCTAAGTCGCGTTCCGTTAACTCCCTGCGGTATTTGCTAACAGGATATACTGCTGTTCTTTGCAAACTAATCCGGTGCCAGTAATCTTACTCTGAATATCAGTTTTATCTCACAAATTTTTACCATCTCGGCTACACCGTCACGTCTGGACATGTATGAGGTCAAACGCTCCAGCAGAATCCATCCCACTTTAACAGTTCAGAGAGAAACTGCGTGGCATGTAGTTCTATTAGTTTACATATAGTTCCAAACAGCATTGCGGGTCAACCATTTGCCTCATCATATCCTCCTTCGCGTTGCGATCTTGTTGAATAAAAGAAATATTAAACCTATTAAGCTTGAACTCTTTTACTAATGGGAAATCCCCTACTCCTATTGGATTGTTTCTTATGGGGTAATGATATTCGAAAAGCTAACCGCAGTGCCGAAACATCCTAGTAAAGTCATCTGACTGTAACCCTCCAAATAGTATAGTATTTAAATCGTTGTTGAGCAAGAGTGAAGTGAGCAAATGGCTGGAAATGGTTTGCAGTTCTGTGAACTCATATCTATCTGTATGCATTTTTATGGTAATTCGTAGTGTCTTATGTGCTTCCGGCATACACTGTCAGCCAAAATGGTTTGTCACACAGATACAAAATTGGTAGTTTCTGTACATATCTTAAAACCTCTCTCAGTGAAAATTCATCTCCGAAGCGCAACACAATGTTTGTGAGTCCTTAATTAGCCATTTTTGAGTTGTTTAACCAGACAACTACGTTTTTGTGACAACCTTTCTATTCCAAATTGTACATCTAAAATGCATGTGGCGACCAATTTTGGCCGATAGCATAAATGTATGTTTCTTGACGAAAATATCTGCAATACAACAGTTCCAAGCTGGGTGGCGTCAGAAGCAATTTCATGGAATTTCTGCGCTAACGCCTGATTAACGCCTGACCATGGGCTGCTCAGGATATGATAGTTTCTTTGTCAGTATTTAAAATAGCTTTCAATCATATTTTTACTTGGGTATATTTCGTCTTTCACATCCATGATCAAAACTATAATGTCACACATTCCCAGGTCACACTTTTCCTTGGTAGGAGGTTGGATATTGCGCATTGCTTCGCCCTTTGCTCACAGGTTGCAAATTGCCTGACGCAATTATGTTATCCATGTAGTGTGAAAGACGAAATTCTTATCAGTTACACTGTTTTCAACCATGAACGCATGCATAATGAAACATAGGTAAAATGTATATGGCCAGTATATGACAGTTTCGACTTCTTTGCGGATGTTTAAAATAATGTTGAGTCATATATTCTTACTTGAGTGCATTTCGTCTTTCAGGTCCATCTCCAGGACTATAACGCCAAACATGCACAGTTCAAACTTCTCCCAAGATACAAAGTCAAATCAGAAGGAGAATTTGTAAGTCATTAATTATGTATCTGGAAAATAAATATTTTAGACCGAAAATGTAAAATGCTATATTAATAATTATAATTTAACTGCCGCGATACATAATACCTGATAGTTTATATATATTGTGGTACATTATAGTGTTTCACAGCAGTGAGGGTATTTGAATAAATACATTTACTTAGATATCCTTTACATTTCCAAATGGCTATCAATTGCTATCAATGGCTATGTTGTATCTAGTTCATTGATATACCTGCAGGTAATTTACAGAAAATGTTATGCTTCTATGTGAAAAACAAAATGTGGTTCGTACTTCCAGGTACAAATCTTTGATCAGATCATATTTGAGAGTGTCAAATCACCAGGACAATTGTTCCACGCGAGTGCGGCCTGGAAGGTGGACCATTTCACTATAGGGTTGGTACACATTGCTAAATCACAAATAATCTACTCTTTCATTTTGTTGAAGTAAATGTATGCACGGCCTTTAATATTTGCTGACGCCTAGGGAGTGGAGTCCCTATAGGTGTTACCCTGGCACCTGTACTATATTATAAGATCTGGAATCGTACAGAGGCTTCCATCGAGTATCCATTGGCCTACCGCACATCCTTAGCTTCTGTGCTGCTCTGGTTCCCTTCATCCCAAGCAAATTCGTTTTTTAGGAGGCTACTTTTTTCTTAGGCCAATAAATCCAGCCTAAAGTTCACATTTCATATTGTATGTATTGTATGTATTTTTTATTCATTATCAGTGACATGTTCCATACATGCATTATATAGTGATACATAACATTAAAAATAACTGGGACCCAGCCCGAACTGACTTACATGTCACTTTAAACACGAGAACATTAACCTCGTCATGCCAGACAGAGCAAAACTTACGATACTAAAACCAACAGCAGTCTGTATGAGTAAGAAAAAGGACAAAGATACAATGTTACGTATTGTTATAGAACCATTTTCTTCTAATATCGTACGCCTTGATAAGAATTTCGCGAGCTCCCTATTTTCATGTTTTAACATATAAATAAACTTTTTCTAAGTTCTTTGTCTTCAAAAACCACGTGACATTCATTTATTGATTTAAAATAATTTTTCACACGGCGCATTGTAGGCTTGATATTCATACAAACATGAAACTCATCTTTAACAGCCCCTCTATTACAAACAAGACACATCTTTCTTCTCTGGGTGTACCCAGCCAGATCCCAGTTCCTATATGAAATATTAACCTGGACATGTACGATCAATAGAGGATCTGATACATCAATGAGGTTTACGTTGATCACTCCTTTAATTTGCAGTCTGTATACTTTATAGGTGATATACTACTCTGCTATTTGTGTTGTAGACATACCGGTAATTCCTAAATCTTCCTAATTCGAATTGAGATACATATGTGATATATTGCTCCATAGGGAAAACTGTGTCACGCTGTATTGACTGTTTCTATTTTCACAGCTCAACTTGCGTGATGTATAATGCTGCCCTAGATATACACTATCACCCACCATATAAACCCCCCATAAAATGCCTAAGTCAGAAGCCAAAAATGTTGCACCCACTTTCGCTCCCTGCTGTGTAATTGGTGCAGCACGTAAATAGCGCTTGTTATCACCAACCATATCAGGAAAATCATATATGTGCTATATTAATTAAAAGCCAAAACTTGAACTGCTGCAATAGGCACTGTTTGTTTAGAAAGCTTAAGCATGGCGAGTAAAACATGGCGAGTTTGTTCAGTTTTGCTTTCCTCCTTTCCACGGGCTAAGAGAGATGTCGCTGCCTAGCTGCCTAGTTTCCCTTCGTCTGTCCATTAGATTTCCTATCCAGTGTGTCACCCAGCAGCACAAAAACAACTACTTCTATAAGAGAGGATCACAGAAGTCTTATTGCGCATATTCAGTAGTATTTTACTTCCTTTACTCTTAATTTATGGAATATTTCCGGGGTATTCATACTTTTGATAAATTCGTAAACTCCACCTCTGAGTCCTATGCGTATTGATTCCCTACTTTGAATTCAATTAAGTCTATTTCACTTGGAAAAGCGAGAACCCATTCATGGTTACAGTGTATTGTCTTCTTTAAAAAAATAACTGTTTCTATCAAAAGTGAAAAATGTGTTTACGAATGCTGTCTGAGACATTAAAACAACAGACACTGGACAAACTTTGAGAAAATCATGTCAAGCAGTCCGTGGGACCCTGGGTCGTTTTTAAATAACAACGTAAATGCTTAAAGAATTGAACGAATGTTTCTTATTATATATATAAAAGTGTAAGCTTGATCCAGTAGCCACCTTAATTTTATTTTTAATTTTTAGGTCAGAGCTTAACCTGGGGATTCAGCCAGCTGGTTTTACGGTTGTCAAGAACTGTCGGTATATTGAAGAGCAGAAGCACTTCTTGAAGGCATGTAGTTGTTAAAAGCATACATGTATGACACTCTGTAAGTTACAATTCCTCACCTGTTGACCATTAACCCTGTTTATATTAGTGTCTGTTCGTCAACAGGGCACACATACTGTTCAAATAATACTACTTGCTTTGCACCTTGGATAGTCCATTTTTGTTACTGATATACCATGTTGTAGATTACAGAGAAACACAAAAATACCACAGTATGTCATCATCCCATAATTATTTGAACTATCAGAACTAATTCTTCAAACTGGGATTTCTGGCACAAAATTCTTGCGATAGCACTTGATATTTATTAAAAAATCTTCTCTTGGGTATCTGTAAAACTATCATGCCTCGTACCACTGATCTAGAATAATAAATCTAAAAATCCTGCTGTCATGCTTTCAGGGTGGAAGTGTCATAAGGCTTTTTCATAAAGAACTGGAGGCCTATCTAGTTGCCGAGGGTCTTTTTGATGAGGAGATCACAGAGGATGGTATATATTAAAATTTATATTTCGGAGATACATAAAATTACTCTGATTTCTTGCACAATAATATAGATGCCCTCTCGATATTTCTGTCTCATGATAGAGATATCTTTACATTTGTTCTTATACTTGGGGGATAGATTTCTTCTCCAAATTAATTAAATTATTGGCACAATTACACCCAGCTTCACCCCAGGCCAGTTAAGGATATCAAAGTTAAATGTCCTATATAAATAATTGAACATTGACTAATATCTGTCACTGTTATAATATGTTAATTGGGTATTTTTCTAGTCCACCTCAGAATACGGGAAGTTGACCAGCTGATACCAAAATCCTTATATCCATCATCCTCGGGAAACACGTACTGGCAGATTGAAGTTGAGTTCAGTATACTAAGTGGTAAGTACACACTGTGCAAGTTAATGTAAACTATAAAGTATAATCTTAATTCTCTGTGTCCGACATACATATATCAAGGGTATCATGAAAAGTAAAACAACAGCAGTTGTTTTAGTCCCATGTCCAGTCTAACTAACCCTAACCAGTCCCATGCGGTCCTACTCGCGCGTTGCCGAGCGTTACCGTGCATAGATGCCTGTTGCCGAGTGTTACAGCGTGTAACCGCGCATGAGTGGAAAGTATACATGGTCCAGGACAATTTTCGTGGGAGCTTAAAAAAAAAGGGGGGGGGGGGGCAACTATATACATTTAGTTTTGTCCAATGGACTAATCATGTATAAAATCTTTTAAATAATAAATCGATTAAAACTTATGGCAGAATATATGGTATCCAAGACTGGCAAGACACAGGTGGCTAATAACAGCATGGGAATACATGGCCATATGAACAAATACACTGGCAAAAATCCCCTTGTAAAGCATGCCGTAAAATTTCTACTTTTAGCACAGACAGTTGTTGGGTAGACCCAGCTAGATCCTGTTCGACGATAATATTTCAATCATAGTTAGTCCTTGTCTAAACAAAAGCGGGAAAGATCTTTGGAGGCAGCAGTGGGACTACTGTTAATATCATTTAAAGCGTGGTAACGGGCATATCACGTGCGGTAACGGACATTTACGAGCGGTAACGCTCAGCAACGCGTGGTTACGTGCAGTGTTTAGTGGGACCCAGTCCCATATGTATGTGCTGGTTAGTTCCCAGATTATGTAAGAGAAATATTCTGAAGAGTACGGATGATAAAATTAGATATTTCTGAATGAGTAATGTGAAATAAACAGTTTTCCACCCCTGCCGGCCGCAGGTTGTGTGAATATATGTCCTGACCTGAATAGTTTCTATTTCTTTACAAAACATTCACGACATATTGATTAATGGATTTTGATTGGGATATACTTATTAAATAATTTCAAATGAAAGAGACAGAAACTTCCATAATGGTGCCATCAAAGACCGTGTCTATATACGGTCTTTGGTGCCATGGTTTGTGCTTCAGCAAATAATGTGCCCCAGGATACAGTGGGCTATATGGTTATACGCGATTTGCTTAGTTCTGGGAGTAAATGCGTTAGACCTAATGGATCTAGCCGACGAATTGTGAGCGAATTGTTTGGCTAGTCTTTCTCTGGGTTTGGTGTGTAATTGTCAATTATTTACCCGGAATGGGTTTACTACAAGAGTAAAAGAACATTAGCGAGCAAGGTAATACATTTAAACTTCAGCTCATGTTTAGAAAATTCAAAGAATTGAAGTTAACAGTTTGGGCGATAATGAATGTATTTGAAAAGCAAAAGTTGCAACATACCGCCTTACTCGTCTATGTCTGATATAGGAACATGCATGTAGATTGATTGATGAATGACGACGTGTACTGAAAAGGTATTGAAAGAGTAATTCAATATGGGCAATAGCCAGTGGCATCCGCAACTTTACAACTTTTGCCGTTAGGTGAACTTCAGTATATTGTGTTGAATGACTGATATTATAGTATAGATCTAATCTAGCCCAATAGGACTCTCTATACTACGTGATATAGAGTCCAATAAGTGTTGTACCAAAATCGCGGGTTGGGATTATTTTTCGAAAAGTCGCAACTGTAACCTATGCCCGGAACCTACGTCTTTTGCTTCACAAAGTGTTCTTGAAGTTGCGCTGCAAAAACGAGATAAAACAAAAGCCATCTTCCAGGTATATTTACTGAAAAATAGCTGCTGAAGTTTACCCTTTCGAAAGACACCATTATTCGCCGTCGCGACCCCTAGTGACTGACGGAGAACAGCTAGTTCAAGGATATTCGGAGTTTACAAAGCTCGTTTCCTGCCCAAAAGTTATACAAGTCGCACCTGTATAACTTTTGGCGGAAACGATCTTTGTAAACTCCGAATCT
>JAAUYG010036166.1_pt1 | contig 11623 bp, 7 predicted proteins | sample 7278091 | NCBI WGS metagenome assembly JAAUYG01 (sample SAMN14350201, study PRJNA611818) | marine sediment metagenome | isolation source: surface marine sediment (0.6m) | place: French Polynesia: Moorea | collected 2018-08 | reverse complement strand
GGCTTTAGAGTTTCGCACCATTTTCAGCCAGAGTATAGGTTCAGAAAAAAGACATAAGGGAAATTCTCCTAAATAGGAACGGAGAACAAGATGAAGTTCAGTATCTCGACGAACTTTAAACAAATACTGAGCAAGGCGATAAAAACTAGCTAAATAAGATACTTTAGCCTTGAGTTTTTTGAGCAATGTTTTCATTAGTTAATTTGATTACTATATTATTAATCAACTTTTTAGGCTAACAAGTTACTAACTTTAATATCAGTTTATAGTAAGATTCAACTCTTTACCAATTCAGCTAAGTAATGGAAAAATAGATCTAAACTAAAGATCATATTTGTTTTACTATTTCAACTTTTAATTCTGTCAATAATCATATTTTTCAATACTTTGAAGGATTTTATTTTCTACATATAAACTTGAAAGTAACTTTTTTATTACTTTTTTGCTATTATTTTTTGACTTATATAGTCTTATTTTTTTTGCTCGATAAAAATATTTAATTCATAGAAATTACTAATAGAATAGTCGGATAATATACTGAAATTTAAATACAATTAAGGCAAAATGCGAGTAGTATAAATCAGCGACTTTTTTCAATATTGTCTATTTTCATAACTTATATTTAAGTAGAAATTTGAGAGGAATAAGATTTTTGGTGTGCTGATTGAATTAAAATCTATCTAGACTAGTAAACATAAAACTTTTAAGATCCTCAATTTATGCTGAAGTCTGCCATATCTCCGTCAGATCAGGAGCAAGTAAATTCTCATAACCTTGATACATCTCAATTGAAGACAATTGCCTTAGATGTCGGGGGGATGAAATGTGCTGGTTGTGTTAAAGCCGTCGAAAGACAGTTGGAGCAAAATTCGGGAGTAGTATCTGCCTGCGTCAATTTGATTACCGAAGTAGCAGTAGTAGAATATGAAACTCAAAGTATTGCTCCAGAAACCCTAGCAGAAAAACTAACTAAGACTGGTTTCCCTACTCAATTACGGGAAAGCGATCGCAGTATTTACCAGGCTGCGATGGAAAGTCAGGCAAAACGTCAACAACAACAGCAAAAGCAAGTTTGGCAGCTAATTACCGCGGCAATATTATTATTCTTTTCCAGTATTGGTCATCTACATCATCTGGGTTTACCCTACATACCTGTACTAAGTAATATTTGGATTCATTTTGGATTAGCAACTCTGGCTTTATTAATTCCAGGGCGATCGCTTTTAATTGATGGTTGGCGTAGTCTAGCCCAAGGAATGCCTAATATGAATACTCTAGTGGGTTTAGGAACAACCAGTGCTTATCTGGCTAGTTGTTTTGCCTTGTTTTTACCCCAGTTAGGTTGGGAATGTTTTTTTGATGAGCCTGTAATGTTGCTAGGCTTTATTTTATTAGGACGTACTCTAGAAGGAAAAGCCCGTAATCGCGCTTCAGCGGCTTTAGCCAAGCTAGTCTCTTTACAACCACCTATTGCTCGTTTAATTGGCAAACAAGATAATGCAGAGACGATTGAAATTCCCGTAGAACAAGTTAAACCAGGGGAGTGGTTACGCGTCTTACCAGGGGAAAAATTTCCTGTGGATGGAGCAATAGTTATGGGAGAAACTACCGTAGATGAATCGATGTTGACAGGGGAGTCGGTAGCAGTAGGCAAAAAAATATCTGATTTAGTTCGTGCAGGTACAATTAATCAGTCGGGAGTAATTACCATCGAAGTGACTGGTATTGGTCAAGATACAACTCTGGCAAAGATTATCAATTTGGTAGAAGATGCCCAAACCCGTAAAGCACCCGTTCAAAAGCTAGCGGATACGATTGCAGGATATTTTGCCTATGGAGTAATGGCGATCGCAACTCTAACTTTCTGCTTCTGGTATTTTATTGGCACCAAAATTTGGGATTCAGTCTTAATAACTGTATCTAACTCGATGTCGATGTCTATGGGAGAAATGATAGTAGAAACCTCTCCTGTACTATTAAGTTTAAAACTAGCGATCGCGTTACTAGTAGTTGCCTGTCCTTGCGCCCTTGGTTTGGCTACTCCTACGGCAATTTTGGTAGGTACGAGCATCGGGGCGGAAAAAGGAATTTTAATTAAAGGTGGTGATATTCTCGAACGAGTCCACAAACTTGACACAGTAGTCTTTGATAAAACAGGGACTTTAACTATTGGAATGCCTCAAGTTACCGAATGCATTTCTCTGGGAGATATCACATCCAATGAATTATTACAGATAGCAGCATCCGTTGAAAGTGCTAGCAACCATCCCTTAGCTAAAGCGATTATTACAGCCGCACAGCAACAAGATTTATCATTATTAGAAACTGCTGATTTTCATACCGAATTAGGACAGGGAATGTCAGCAACGGTTGCAGGAAAAAGCGTGTGTTTGGGTAATCAAGAGTGGTTAACCAATCAAAAAGTGGTCATCAGTCAACACCATGATTCAAAAGCTCAATTTTTAGCCCAATCAGGCAAAACAATTATTTATCTAGCCATAGCAGATATTTTACAGGGTTTAATCGCTATAGAAGATAGTTTGCGCCCCGATGCAACTCAAACAATTAAACAATTACAAACACTGGGATTAAGTATTACCTTGCTCACAGGCGATCGCTCAGAAGTTGCTCAGGCGATCGCTAAAAAACTCAATATTGCTCAGGTTTTCTCAGAAGTAAAACCAGGAGATAAAGCTGGGGTTATTAGAACTTTACAACAGCAAGAAAAAACAGTGGCCATGATCGGAGATGGGATTAATGATGCGCCAGCCTTAGCACAGGCAGATGTGGGAATATCCCTCCAGGGCAGTACAGATGTGGCGATCGCGACTGCCGATATTGTTTTGATGCAGAGTCAACTTAAAGATGTTATTGAATCAATTCGACTAAGTCGAGCAACAGTCAACAAAATCAAACAAAATCTTATTTGGGCTTTAGCTTATAATGCCTTAGCAATTCCGATTGCAGCAGGAATTTTATTACCTCAGTATGGTTTATTGTTGTCTCCTGTGTTAGCGGCAATAGCAATGGCATCTAGCTCTTTGATTGTTGTTACAAACTCTCTTTTACTAAATTTTGATCTGGCAAAATTAAAGTAATTCAAAGAATCAACTTAAACCTGTGAATTGAACAGAGTATTATTCAAGAGATAGTCAATAAGCTTATTTGTAATGCTGCTTTCAATTTATATCAACCACAAAAAGATAGTTAAAACAACTGGTTATTTTGGACTCGGCTCATGAGCGTAAAACCTGTAAAACATCGAGAAGAACACATTTTAATCGTTACTGATGGGAAAGGACACCGAGAAATTAACCTTCAAGACAAAACTTATTCTTTAGGCAGGGGGGTAAAGTGCAATATTGTGCTGCAATCTCAGTTTGTGTCTCGTCATCACGCTACCTTAATTAGGAGAGAAGAAGAAGACAGTAATTATTATCGAATTATTGACGGTGACTCTGAAGGGAAAACTAGTGTCAATGGGCTGTTGGTTAATGGCAAGAAAGTTAGATTTCACGATCTAAAACACGGTGATAAAGTTATTTTAGGACCTCAGGTTGAAGCTGTTTATCAATATCGTGAGTATGATATTTTTCCGACCATCCCACCTGATGATCCTTATGATATTACTTTGATCGACCCTGCTATGATTGATGTTGAGGAAGAATACTAGTATTGCTGCGCGCAAGTAGTAAGTAGCAAGTAGTAAGTTAAGATGTTATTTAGCTTTCAACTTGAATCAATAGTAGGTTTATTTACACCCACGTCTACTAGAATTTTGGCGTAAGTTCAATAAACCTTAATCAAATCAAAGATAAATGATGAGCATTTTTAAAGGTTTGATTGGTCAAAATAAGGCAGTAGAGTTGTTAGAACAAGCTGTTAAATTAAATCGCGTCGCCCCAGCCTATTTATTTTATGGTTCTTCAGGTATTGGTCGTAGTATTGCTGCAAAGGGTTTTATTCAACTACTACTAAGTGTTGGTTTATCACCAGAAAAACATTCTTTAGCACAGAGAAAAATAAATAAAGGTAATCATCCAGATTTACTCTGGGTAGAACCAACTTATCTTAGTAAAGGTCAGCTATATACAGCTTCAGAAGCCGCTGAACAAGGATTACAATATAAAACACCGCCTAAAATAAGGATCGATCAGATTCGTCATATTACCCAGTTTCTTAATCGTCCTGCTCTAGAAGCAACCAGACAGGTAGTAGTCATTAAAGATGCTCACACTATGGCAGAAGCACCAGCTAATGCTTTATTAAAAACTTTAGAAGAACCAGGAAACGCTACCTTAATTTTAATTGCACCCGATGCTGATTCTTTATTAACTACTTTAGTTTCTCGTTGTCAGCGAATCCAATTTTATTCTCTATCGGAAGCCAATTTAAAAATAGTACTAGAACGTAACGGCTATCAAGCAATTTTAGAACATCCCGAATTAATTGCGATCGCCCAAGGTAGTCCAGGAAAAGCGATCGCCGCTTGGGAGACGTTACAAGCAATTCCCGATGAGTTATTGCAACAATTAAAGCGATCGATTAAAACTCCCCTGGATGCGATCGAGTTAGCTAAAACTATTACTAGCGAATTAGATTCGTCAACTCAATTGTGGTTAGTAGACTACCTTCAATACTACTATTGGCAACAAAACCACCAAGTAAAATTAATGCAACAGTGGGAAAAAACTCGTCAATACCTGCTGAGTTATGTGCAACCCCGTTTGGTTTGGGAATCTGCATTATTAGTTCTCAACAGTTCGAGATAAAACCAGGAAGAAAGAAGAAAGAACTACATTTTTCTTCCTGAGTAATCTAACTCAAAGACTCTAGATAATCTCTAATCATGTTTCTTCTTCGGGGTTGACGCAACTTTTGCAATGCTTTGGCTTCTATTTGGCGCACGCGTTCGCGAGATAACTCTAAACAACGACCAATTTCCGCCAGAGAAAAAGGCTTTTCTCCTCCAAAACCAAAACGCATTTGAATTACTTCCCGTTCACGACTAGTTAATTCCGATAAGAGATAATGTAGGTCTTTTTGTAAAGACTCTCGCATTAAAGTTTCTTCAGGTGAAGCACTTTCAGTTTCTAACAAGTCACCTAACTCGGTATCTTTTTCTTTTCCAACTTTAATTTCTAAAGAAACCGAACGAGGTACACGTAACAAGACTTCGCGGATTTGTGCCGCAGTCATATCGAGTTCTTTGGCAATATCCTCAATTTTGGGAGTACGTCCCATTTCTTGAGAAATCTTACGTTGGGCTTTTTTAATTTTGTTGAGCTTTTCGGTTATGTGTACAGGAAGACGAATAGTACGACTTTGAGTTGCGATCGCTCTAGTAATTCCCTGACGAATCCACCAGTAAGCATAAGTACTAAAACGATAGCCTTTTGTGGGGTCAAATTTTTCTACTGCTCTTTCTAAGCCTAGAGTTCCTTCTTGGATTAAATCGAGTAATTCTAAACCACGATTTTGATATTTTTTAGCGACGGAAACCACAAGACGTAGATTCGCCTTGATCATGTGTTCTTTAGCGCGGATACCATTTTTTTGGATTATTTCCAATTCCTTGACATCACATTTGATCACCTCTGCCCAAGCTTGTTTACCTTTGGCTATGTTTTCTTTTAAAAGAGGGATTTCCATACCCACTGCGATCGACCATCTTTTCATCGAAGGACGATGGCTAAGTTGAGTAACGAGACGATCATAGACATCAACTAGCTTAATAAATTCTTGCAGAGTTGTATTCCCCGCCTCGGCAGCTTTAGCGCGCTGCTCTAAAATGTGAATATGGCGTTGGACTTTCTGAGCTTCTGAAACTTCTTCATCTCTCTCTAGTAGGGGAACTCTACCAATTTCTTGTAGATATAATCTGACTAAATCGGTAGTAGTTCGGCTACCTCTTCGAGCAACAGTGTCTGGATCTGAACTCTCTAAATCAAGTTCAACAAGTTCCTCAGGAAACTTTTCCGAACCATCATTAGGGTTTTCTAAATCTAGATTAATCTCAGTATTGGCTGACAAATTATTGCCTTGGGTTTCAGTGTATGAAGAACTAGCAAGCATGGCGATTTCTTAATTACGACTCCAGTGAAGGTTGTGAATTTGACTTCCTCTTCTGACAATAGATTGCCCAATTCATCATTAAAAAGAACATAACTGAAGTTTTTTTGGCTATTTTTCAGTTTTATTAGTCTATTGTCAGTAACAACACGGTCGGCTAAATGTTGTTTAAATCACGTGGATTTTGAGGAAGCTGTTAAATATTGCTTTCTGGTGTGTGGAAGTATATTGCTAGACATTAGTTCCTTGAAATAGTAAAACTGTTACATTTCTTAATACAAGATGCTGGGAACTTCCTTAATTAAACTAGCTCAATTAATCTCTATAGTTTTTGTTCTCTATTAGTTACAGCAGCTTTGGGTCATCATGGTAAAAAATACACAAAAAAGAAACCACTAATTGATAGCGGTTTCTTCAATAAAGCAAATTTATTAATTATTAAGTGATTACACGGGAGTAATATTCTGTTTTTGACGAGGGTACAATTGCATTAAGGCTCTAACTTGTTCGGCATGATAAGAGCTACGAGTCAGAGGGCTAGAAACTACTTGTAAAAAACCAATAGACTCGCCAAATTCTTGCCAAGCTTGGAATTGCTTAGGAGTAACAAAATCTTTGACCCCTAAATGTTTCTGTGACGGCTGGAGATATTGTCCAATAGTCAAAATATCGCAGTCTACATCCCGTAAGCTTTGGATAACTTCTCGAACTTCTCGATCGCTTTCTCCTAAGCCAACCATAATGCCCGATTTTGTATATACCCAAGGAGCGATCGCACGGGAACGTTCTAAAAGTTCGAGCGATCGCTTATAATCCCCTTGAGGGCGTACTCTTTTGTATAGTCGGGGAATTGTTTCAGTGTTGTGATTGAGTACATCGGGTTGAGCAGACAAAATAACTTCTAGAGCATCCCAGTTACCGCACAAATCGGGAATCAGTAGCTCAATAGTAGTTTGAGGGGAAACTTTCCGTACTTCTTCAATACAGCGTACAAATTGGGAAGCTCCTCCATCAGGGAGATCATCCCGATTTACCGAAGTAATTACCACATGGTTAAGCTTGAGACGACGCACTGCTTCAGCTAACTGTAACGGCTCATTAGGATCGAGTGCCTGAGGTTTTTTTTCAAAGTCGATATCGCAATAAGGACAAGCACGAGTACAGGCTGGCCCCATAATCAAAAAGGTTGCCGTACCAACGCTAAAACATTCCCCTATATTGGGACAAGATGCTTCTTCACAGACAGTATTTAAAGATAGATCTCTTAGTATCTCCTTAACACTACCCACTCGTTCAAATTGCGGGGCTTTAACTCTCAACCAATCTGGTTTTACTGTCACTCCTTATTGCTCCAAACTTCTTAAGTAATAGTTATGTTTATTCATTTTATCTTGCCTAGAAATGTTTGTATTATTATCAAGTATTGAACATTAAATAATTTATGGCGGTTCTCGAAAAGCGTGAAGTACACCTCGGTTAAAATAGGTTCGGAGTTCGGAGTTCGGAGTTCGGAGTTCAGAGTTCGGAGTTCGAAGTTCGGAGTTCGGAAAATTTTGTACCTCACCTATTTGAGAAAGGCTATATTCGCCCAAGTTTTTTGCTAAAGTTGCTATTCGATCATAGTCAGCAGATTTAGCTAGAGCGATCGCGACTGGATCATTATTTTTTCGTAATCCTTGATAGTGGAAAAATACCTGTTTTATAAGATTGCGATCGCGATTAGTTTTAATACACTTAATTAAATCTTTCAGGCTGACATCTTTTCCGTTAGAAGTAAAGGCAATTCTAGCGAATTTAGTCATTTTTGTCTTTAGATCCCATTCCGAGGTTAGGCGATGATGTGAGAAATGTTGTGTTTAGTGGCTACAGAGAATCGCGAGGGACGTACAAGCAAAAAGGTAGCTTCTTTCGCATCAATGCTGATGTTCAAGCCAGTTATAACTTAATGAGAAAGGCAATCCCAGGAATTTTCGGACGAGGGATAGGGGATGTTGTAGTGCGTCCAGTTAGAATAACTCCTAATCAAAACTAAAGTTGGTCAGTGTCACATTTGACTATATTTTTAGTAACTATAGAAATGTAAATTAAATTAGAAACAGAGATTAGAGTAATGTAGTTGTTTTGTATAATACTCTCAATTAGCGCTTATTGGGCAAATATTGAGATGAACAAAGGCTTATTATTGCTATTTTCTTTGGGTTGTTATGCTTTAGGAAACTCTCTAATCTGTAATTGGGCACTAGCACAAGTTACCCCAGATGGTACGACGAACACTACGGTCAATCCTGACGGGAGTAATAATTTTACTATAGAAAACGGCGATCGCGCTGGGGGCAATCTCTTTCACAGTTTTGACCAGTTTTCTGTCCCCACTAATGGTTCAGCCGTATTCAATAATGCTCCTGAAATAGACAATATCTTTTCCCGCGTCACTGGCGGTAATATGTCTAATATTGATGGTTTAATTCAAGCTAACGATGCCAATTTATTTCTCGTTAACCCCGCAGGAATTCTTTTTGGCAACAATGCCAGATTAGATATTGGTGGCTCATTTTTAGGTACTACCGCCGACAGCATTTTGTTTGAGGATGGAGAATTTAGCGCAACAGACTTTGATAATCCTCCTTTGTTAACCGTAAATGCTCCTATTGGTTTAGGTTTTCGAGATAATCCAGCGCCAATTGAAAATAGCTCTTTTGCTCCAGCAGATTTTGCTCCAGCACCTTCTTTTGATGATAATTTATTCGGCTTAAGAGTTCCTGATGGCAAAACTTTTGCTCTAGCAGGGGGAGATATTACAGCCGATGGTGGTGGAATAGTTGCAGTTGGAGGAAGAATTGAGCTGGGTGCAGTTGGAGGAGAAGGAATAATAGAACTCAATTTCGACAATGACAGCCTAATTTTTAATTTTCCAGAAGATATATTGCGAGGAAATGTTTCTTTAACCAATAATGCTGGATTTCTTGTATCTGGGAGTGGTGGCGGAAATTTAGCAATTACTGCTCAAAATATAAATGTTGTTGAGAGTAGTCTTACTGCTGGTATTTTTAGCGGTTTAGGTACACCCGAAGCTCAAGCTGGTGATATTAACCTACACTCAACAGGAGCAATATTCGTCGATAACAGTTTTATTTTTAATACTGTTTCAGAAAATGGTGTAGGAAATGGAGGCAACACAATTATCGAGGCTGAAAGCTTGAGTATTCTTAATGGAGGACAAGCAGGAGTTCTTACATTCGGTATAGGTAATACGGGAAATGTAATTATCGATGCCAGCGAATCAATTCAACTGGATAGTGGAGATAGCGGTTTTTTAACGGGAATCTTTGCTCAGACACTCGAACAGGGTGAAGGTAATGTTGGCAATACAAATATTGAAACTAATAATCTTTCTGTAATCAACGGAAGTCAAATTAGTTCGAGTACTTTTGGACGAGGAAATGGAGGCAAAATAACCATTAATGCTAGTGAATCTGTTTCTTTAGGAAATGAAGAGAGCAACGGTTTTTTATTGAGTAATGTAGAGTTTGGTGCTGTTGGTGATAGTAAAGGTGTTGAGATTAATACAGAATCATTGACAGTAAACAATTCATCTCAAATAAGATCGCAAGTAATAGGTACAGGCAATTCAGGAAATATTGATATTAATGCTCAAGGAACAGTTTCATTTGATGGCAGAGATGAAACAGATACCTTTCCAAGTGCTGCATTTACGAGCGTAGAATTTGGTGGAGAAGGAAATGGAGGAAATATTAACATCCAAGCTGAATCTCTTGAAATAACAAATAGAGCACAATTGCTCAGTAATGTGGAAGGAACTGGCGATGCTGGAGATATCAATATTCAGGTAGAAAATGAAGTTAATCTTGTTAATTCAGCTATTCTTTCTGAGGTTACCGAACCTAACGAACTAGGTGAAGGTGGTCGTGGAGAAGGCGGAGATATAAACATAACAACAGGCTCTTTGCTGCTTCAAAATGGTTCTGCACTGTTAGCTGATACAGAAAATATAGGGAATGCTGGAGATATTAACATTGAAGCTCGCGATAGTGTAATTGTAGAAGGAGAAGGACGTTCTGCTTTTGCTAACTCCACTAACATAATCCCCAGTCAAATTACTGCCACAGTAGATGGACAAACAAATCCTGATGTAATAGGAAATGCAGGTAATTTGACAATTAACACTCAAAAGCTCAGTGTAAATATAGGAAGAATTAGTGCTAGTACATTTGGGTCTGGTTCGGGAGGAGATTTAACTGTTACTGCCTCAGAGATAGAAATTGGTGGTATAGGTAGTGGATTCCCGACTTCCATTTTTGCCAAAGCAATTGATGGTACTGGGGATGCTGGAAATCTTACCATTACTACTGATACATTAGTCATCAAAGACCTGTCTTCAATTGACGTAGGTAATTTTGTCAGACCCTTTCCTGGGCAGACTCCTCCACCTCTTGAACCAGGTCAGGGTGCTGCTGGTTCTTTAACCATCAACGCTAATTCGATTGAGGTCAACAACGGAATAATTAGTGCTGATAACGCTAGCGGTGAAGGTGGTGAACTGGAAGTAAATGCAAATTCTTTGACACTTGAAAATGGAGCATCTATCGTAGCAGAGACTACTGCTAATACTGGTAAAGGTGGGAGTATTAACTTGAACGTTGATGGCACTTTACAAATGCGTGGAAATAGCTTTATATCTGGTCGAGCTACTGAAGGTGCTACTGGTGGCAATGTCAATATCGATGCTGATTTTATTATTGCCTTTCCCAATCAAGTAGAGGGTAATGGTAGCGATATTATTGCTAGTGCAGTTCAGGGAGAAGGAGGGGAAATAAATATAAACGCTGAGTCTCTATTTGGTATTGAAGAGCGGGAAGCTATTGAGGATAATCAAAGAAACGATATTGATGCTAGTTCTGAATTTAGTTTAGATGGTACTGTCAGCATTAATACTCCTGACATCAATCCTATTCAAGGGGCAACAGAATTACCGACTAATGTGGTTGAACCAGATCAAACCGTAGCTCAAGCTTGTGCTGCCAGTAGAAATGCAAGTGGAGCTAATAGTTTTGTAGTCAAAGGAAAAGGTGGCATTGCTCCCTTACCAGCTGCTCCTCTGAATTCTGAAATGATTATGATTGATGGTGAGTTGATAGCTAATCCAACTAATACGGCTATGAACTCTGGTTATGCAATACCTACTAGCCAGGGGTATATTACTCCAGCCAGAGGAGTAATCAAAACAGCAGATGGTCAAATTATTCTAACTTCTGTGCCAATTTCAGGTAATATTTCTCGAACTCCTAATGGTTCGATTAACTGTGGAAAAGTATAGATATGTTACAGCAATTTTCATGCTTGATAGACTACGTTATTGATTAACTAGTTTTTAGCTAATAGCTAACAGCTAATAGCTTTTTAGTTCTGTGTTCTACTCAAGCCAAAAGCGCAGTAATTGTTGATTGTTCATCGAAAAAAGTTTTTTGAGTGGATACCCTTTTGAACTTTTGTTCCCCCAAACTTGGGGGTTAGGGGGCTGAGATCAACTAAT